>FTKD01015595.1_pt1 | contig 242467 bp, 294 predicted proteins | sample 1658191 | NCBI WGS metagenome assembly FTKD01 (sample SAMEA3914808, study PRJEB12502) | metagenome | biome: forest; material: soil | place: Canada | collected 2011-08-03 | depth 0.3 m
ACGCTCGGCGCGGTCAGAACGGTCCAGGTGCCGGTGCCGGTGGCGCTCGTGCCCGCCGCGTTGTAAGCCGTCACCGTGCAGGTGCCCGTTCCCGCGCCAGCGTCGTGTACCGTGAAGCTGCCCGATGTACCCGAGGCGGTGTAGCCGTTCCAGCTGCACGATACGGACGCAGACGTCGCGTTCGAGGTCGACCACGAGAACGTCGCAGCCGTGCCAACCGTCACCGTCGTTGGGCTGAAGGACGCGCCTGTAACGCTCGGAGCGGCAACCGCTGTCGCGCTGGCGGTCGCGCTCGTACCTGCCACGCCCAACGAGTTGTACGGGGTGATGGTGCAAGTGCTGGTGCCGGGCGCCGACATTCCGATGCCGCCTGTGTTATTCACGACGGTGCCCGAGTAGCTGTAAGCCATGGGAGCCGTGCAGGAGACCGTCACGGTCGACGCACCCGACGAACCCCAGGTGATGGTCGGTGCCGTGCCTACGGTGACCGTCGTCGGGCTGAGGCTGATGCTCGATGTCGCGACCGCCACGCCCGTACCCGTCAGGGTGATGCCGGTGGCACCGCTGGTGCCGTTGGTAGCCACGGTGACCGTGCCAGGCCGCGGGTTGGACGTCGACGACGGCGTGAACGACACGTTAATCGTGCAGGTACCGTTGACGGCCAGAGCCGACGAACAGTTGTTGGACTGCGCGAAATCTGTCGCGCCTGCGGTGACGGAGACGCCCGTCACCGTCAGACTGGCGCTACCCGTGTTGGTGATGGTGATGGACTGGGTGCTGCTGGTCGTACCCACCGTCTGGCCCGCGAACGTCAGCGATGTCGACGAATACGACGCAGTGCCTTGCAAACCCGAACCCGTGGAGGTGGAGGTCAAGGTGCCCGCGCTCGTCGGAACCGTCAATGTTTGCGTGTACGAAGTGGCTGCCGTCGGCGTGAACGTCATGTTCACGTTGCAGGTCGTGCCCGCCGCCAACGAACTTCCGCAGGTGTTGCCGGTGTAGGTGAACGGGGCGTTCACTGTTGGCGTGCCGAACGTGATGGGGCCGACGCCGGTGTTGGTCACCAGCTGCGAACCGTTGGTGGACGTGCCCACGGCGTAGCCGCCCCAGTTGTTGGAGGTGATGGTTGCCGATTGGGCTCGACCCGTGCCCGACAAGTTGAGGGTGACCGTGCCATTCGACGCGTCGGAAGCAATCGACACCGTACCCGTTCGCGTTCCCGCCGCAGTCGGCGTGAACGTGACCGTGACCGTGCAAGTACCGCCAGAGCTCAGCGTGGACGTGCAGGTGTTGGACTGGGAGAAGTCCGACGAGCCCGCGCTCACCGTGACACTGCTCACCGTCAACGTCGAAGTACCGTTGTTGGTCAGGGTCACCGTTTGCGTCGCCGCTGTGGACGCGATTTGCGTCGCGGCGTAAGTCAGCGTCGACGAAGACAGCGAAGCCGCGCCCTGAATTCCCGTACCGGACAAGGTGTCAGTGATGGTGCCCGCGCCGGTGGCGATGGCCAGCGCGCCAGACCGAGCGACGTTGCTGGTCGGTGCGAACTTCACAGTGGTCGTGCAGGTTGCGCCTGCTGCCAAAGTCGTCCCACATGTCGTAGACACGAAGCTGAAGTCCGTACCCGAAACCGACGAGGCCGTCGGAGCGGTGACCGTGATGCTGGCGAGACCGGTGTTGGTCAGCGTGGCCATACCCGTCGTGCTTGACGAGACCTTGACGTTGCCCATCGCGGCGTTGCTCAAGGTAGCGCTCGGAGCTTGACCCGTGCCCGTGAGGCTGACGTTGGCGATACCGCCGCCATTATGGGTAAAGCTCAGCGTGCCCGAGCGCGTGCCCGTAGTCGATGGCGTGAAGTTGACATTGACCGTGCAGGTGCCGTTGACGGCGACAGCGGCGCAGTTATTGGACTCGGCGAAGTCCGCGCTACCTGTGGAGATACCCACGCCCGAGAAGGTCAGGGTGTTCGTACCGGTGTTGGTCACGGTGATGGTCTGCACCGCCGACGTGGTCGACGTTTGCTGCGCCGCGAACGTCAGCGAGCCCGGCGACACCGAAGCGTAGCCCTGGATGCCGGTGGAGCCAAGCGAAGCGGTCTCCGTGCCCGCATTGGTTACCACCGACAGCGTGCCTGTGCTGGCCGAAGTCGAGCTGGGGCTGAACTGGACGGTGACCGTGCAGCTGGTGTTGACGGCCAAGGAAGTGGCGCACGTCGTGGACACAAAAGTGAAACCGGTGCCCGAAACGGACGAGGCCGCCGGAACGGTGAGCGTAAGCGGTCCTACGCCCGTGTTGGTGAGAGTCGCAGCTGCGGTACTGGACGAACCAACCGGGGTTGCCCCGAAGCTGGGGGCCGACAGCGAAGCTTGAGGAGCGATGCCCGTGCCCGAAAGGGTCACGGCTTGGGTACCGGCACCCGTTGTCAAGGTCAATGAGCCTGAGCGAGCGCCACCAGCTGTGGCCGTGAAGTTAAGCGTGACCGTGCAGCTACCACTGACCGCAACAGACGTGCCGCAAGTAGTAGAGACGAAGCTGAAGTCCGTGCCAGACACCGACGCAGCGCTGGGAGCAGTCAGGCTGAGGGGTCCGACGCCCGTGTTCGTCAGGGTGGCGGTTGCCAATTGACCCGTGGAGTCGCCGCTGTAGTCGCTGGCAAAGCTCGGTGTCGACAACGTGGCAGATGCCACTTGCGCCGTCCCGGTCAAACCTGCCGACTGGGCACCCGCGCCGGTGGCGACGCTCACGGTGCCCGTCTGCGTACCTGCGGCTGTCGGAACATAGTTGACAGAGATGGTGCAGGTCGCGCCAGCCGCCAGCGTCGCGCCACAGGTGGATGAGGCGTAGGAGAAGCCCGTACCAGCCACGGCCGGAGTGGCGACGCTAATGGGTGCGATGCCGGTGTTTGCCAGCGTCGACGCCTTGGTGTACGACTGCCCTGTTTGCGTGATGCCGAAGGCGACAGCCGACAGTGTGGCGCTCGGAACTTGGGCAGTTCCGGAGAGCGCGACACTGGTCGCGCCCGAACCGTTGTGCGTGAACGCCAAGGTTCCGGTGCGCGTTCCCGCCGTCGTGGGCGTAAAGATGACCGAAACCGTGCAACTGCCACTAACGGCGACAGTCGCGCAATTGTTAGTTTGCGAGTAGTCAGCCGCACCCGACGTGAGGCTCACACTGGAGACGACCAAAGGGGACGTGCCGGTATTGGTCAGGGTGACAACTTGCGCAGCGCTCGAAGTGCTCGTTTGTTGAGCCGAGAAGGTCAAGCTGGACGGGTTGACGCTAGCCGAGCCTTGAACGCCCGTTGCGCTTAGTGTAGCTGTCTGAGTACCAGCGCTGGTGCCAATGCTCAGCGTGCCCCCACGTGTGGCGGCCGCTGTGGGAGCGAACTGCAGCGTGACGCTGCAATTGGCTGCCGCTGCAAGGTTTGCGCCACAAGTGGTAGACAGAAAACTGAAATCGGTGCCGGAGACAGACGCCGAAGACGGTACCGTTACAGTAACGTTACCGATACCCGTGTTGGACAGGGTAACGACTGCCGCACTGGTGGCGCCGACTTGTGTGCTGCTGAATGTCGGCGTCGAGACCGTCGCGCTGGGTACTTGACCGGTACCCACCAAAGAAACTGAGGTGACGCCGCCACCGTCGTGAGCCAGGCTTAGCGTTCCGGTGCGCGTACCCGATGTGGACGGTGTGAAACTCACACTGACTGTGCAAGTAGCATTGACCGCGACACTGGCGCAATTGTTGGACTGTGCGAAATCCGAAGCGCCGGAACTGATGCCCACGCCCGTAAATGTCAGCGCGTTAGTGCCCGTATTGGTGACAGTCACGGACTGAACCGCACTCGTCGAGTTCGTTTGCTGAGCAGCGAACGTGAGCGCACTGCTGGAGACGCTGGCAAAGCCGTCAATACCCGTCGAGTTGAGTGCTACCGCTTGCTGACCAGCGCCGGTGTCGACAACGAGTTGGCCTGTTCGGGCACTGGTGCTGGACGGCGAAAACTTCACGCCAATCGTGCAGCTGGCGGCCGGTGCCAGGGCGCTGGTGCAATTGGTCGAAGCGAAGCTGAAATCAGTGCCTGTAACAGAACTGGTGCCTGGCACGGTGATGCTCAATGCTCCAATGCCGGTATTGGTGAGATTGGCGTAGGCGGTGTTGGTCGAGCCCACGACGGTCGTCGAGAACGTCGGCGCGGAGAGCGTCGTGCTTTGTGCCTGGCCCGTGCCCGACAAAGAAACAAGGGTGACGCCCGTGCCGTCATGGGTCAGGGCGAGCGTGCCGGAAAGAGCACCTGCGGCACTCGGCGTGAACGAGACTTGGACCGTGCAGGTCGCATTTGGCGCAAGAGTTGTACAGTTGTTGGACTGCGCGAAGTCTGGTGCACCCGTGGCGATGCCCACGCCGGTGAACGTCAGGGAACCGTTACCCGAGTTGGTCACGGTCACGGACTGAACCGCGGCCGTCGATGCAACTTGCGTTGCTGCAAACGTCAAGTTGCTCGCCGAGACGGCAGCAGTGCCCTGAGTGCCTGTACCACTGAGCGCAATCACCTTGTCACCTGCAGAAGTCGAGAGCGTCAGCGTGCCCGCGAGCGGTCCCGCAGAGGCAGGCGTGAACACCGCGCTGGCGGTGCAGCTGGCGCCAACCGGCAGTGTCGTGCCACATGTCGTCGTCGACTGGAAATTGGTACCCCCCACCGTCACCTTGGCCGATGAAATCTGAACCGGCACGTTACCCGTATTCGCCAGGGTTGCTGTTTGCGCCGCCGAAGACGTTCCGAGCTGAGCGCTACCAAAAGCCATCGAGGCCGGCGTAATGGATGCGCTGACATTTTGCGCGACGCCTGTTCCGGTCAAGTTCACCGAGGAACCACCACCATTGGCGGAGTTGAAAACAATGGCAGCGGTACGCGTGCCCGAGGCTGTAGGCATGAAAGTGACGGTCACGCTGCAGTTACTACCACCGGCCAACGTGCCGGTGCAGTCCGTGGCGGTTTGAGAAAAATCACCCGCGCTGAAGTCCGCCGTAATGCCGGTCAAGGCCAGATTGCCAGTGTTCGAGACCGTCACCTTGCCGGAAGTCGTTGCAAAGTTGGCAATAGCGGAGCCAAAGTCAACACTTGCCGGCGTTGCTGCCAGAATGGCGGCGTTGCCCGACCCGCTCAGTGAGACGGAGTACAAGGTCGCGGAAGCTTCCTCGTAAATGTTGAGGTTGCCGCTGCGTGGGCCATAGGCGCTCGGAGTGAATGACACGCTTACCGTGCAGGAGGCACCAGGCTGCAAGCTGGCACCGCAGCTATTGGACTGTCCAAAGTCAGTGGCGCCAGAGGTAACGCCAATCCCATTCACGGTGGCAGTGCTATTGCCGGTATTCGTGATAGTGATGGATTGCGTCGCGGCGGAGTTATTGACGTTCGTCGCTGGAAAAACTTCTTGTGAGGGGCTTACCGACAAAGTGGTGGTCGGGACAACCGCGGTACCGCTGACCGCAAAGGCCGTGTTGGAGCCGACGCCATTAACCGTCAAACTGCTGTTAAACGTGCCCGCCGAGGTCGGTGCAAAGATAACTGTTGCAGTGCACGACGCACCGCCCACGAGCGTCGTGGGACAGTTGTTGCTTTGCGAGTACGGGGCTCCGATGTCGATTCCCGTGATGTTGACCGCATCCTGCCCGACGTTAGTAATCGTGGTGCTCGTGGAAGCCGTCGAACCCAAAACCAACGTCCCAAACGAATTGCTGCTCGGAGACGCCAGCAAGGAGCCCGCCACGGCGGCGCTCATGTTGACCCCATCCATGGGGACTTGGTATTGCAACGTCTGGGCGAGCACCACCAGCGGCTGGAAAGCCACGGTGGCACTGACGAGGGATGCGACGAGACGTCGCAAAAAGGAGCGATTGAACGGCATCAGGGGTCACTTACGTAGGATTTAGTCCGGTATAGCGACTCAGGTTAAATGAACACCGTTATTTTTAGTAGAAACCCGCACCTGCTTCAAAAGAAAACCGACCAAGCAATTTGCTTGGCCGGCATAGGGGGTCATACCGCGTTTAGGGGTATGTTTTTTTGGGGCATCAGCGGCAAGTCGTGCCGTAAGTGCCGTTCTCGGTGGCACCGTAGGTAGTACCCGCTGCGTTCGAAATGTACGAACCACCAATCTGCTGGTCCGCCTTGCAGTCAGCCTTGACGATGCTGAAGGTAATCGTACAAGTCGCGCCTGCCGCCAACGTGCCCGTGCAAGTATTCGTGCTGGTCGTGCCGGCGGTGGTACCCGAGCCGGTAATCGCAGTAGCGGTACTGTTCGGGTTCTTGAACACGGTGGTGAACCCCGTGGACTGGACCGTGAACAGCGCCAGTGCGGAGTTAACCGTCAAGTTAGCGGACGACTGAGCAGAGGTTCCTGCCGCGTTGTACGCTGTGACATAGCAAGTTGCGGTACCTTGGCTCGAGGTGCCTACGGTCAAGCTGCCGCTGGTGCCAGAGCTGGACGCTGTCGCGCCAGCCCCCGAGCAGCTAACGCTGGCCGAAGTGGCGTTGCTGGTACTCCAGTAGAACGTCGACGAGCTGCCGGCTGTCACCGACGTCGGGCTGAAGTACGGGGAACCCGCGCTAGGTGCAGCCACCACATTGATGGTATTGCTTCCCGACACGCCGTAACCCGCCGCGTTGTATGCAGTGACTGTGCAGGTCAGGCTACCGGTGCCGCTCGTGCCCACCGCACCGCCGCCGTAGTTGACGGTCGAGCCGGAGTAGCTGTAGCTGCCCGGCGACGGGCACGACACGGACACACTCGTCGCGTTGCTCGTCGACCAGCCCAAGGTGTAGTTGCCACCCGTCGTGACGTTGGCAGGACTCATCGTGACCGCGGTCACCGATGGCGCGGCCACAACTGCGACAGACTGTGTTGCCGTGCCGGACGCGGTACCCGCTGCGTTGTAGGCAACCAAGGAACAAGATACCGTGCCTGTGCCACTGGTTCCCACAGCACCGCCGCCATAATTTACAGTGCTACCCGAGTAGCTGTAGGCCCCTGGGCTAGAGCACGACACCGAAACACTGGTGGCGTTGCTGGTTGCCCAAGCAATGGTGTACGTGCCACCACTGGTAACCGTGGCCGGACTGGCTGTGAAGCTACCAATCGTCGGTGCGGCAACGACATTAACCGTTGCGGTTGACGCGGAACCCGCGGTCCCCGCAGCGTTGTATGGCGTAATCGTGCAAGTGCTCGTGCCCGTGCCAGAGGTCGGAACGACCCAACCGCTGTAGTTCACCGTCGAGCCCGAGTAGCTTTGGCTGCCCGGAGCCGTACAGACCACAGACACCGTCGAGGCGTTAGAGGATGACCAGCCCACATTGAAGGAGTTCCCCGACGTAACGGTAGCTGGGCTTGTAGTGATGCTAGCGGTAGCCACCGGCACGACATTGACGGACGCACTCACCGCGGCACCCGCGGTACCGATGGAGTTGTACGGCGTGACCGTGCAGGTGCTGGTACCCGTGCCAGAGGTCGGAACCGTCCAGCCACTGTAGTTGACGACCGTGCCGGAGTAGCTTTGGCTACCCGGGGCCGTGCACACCACCGACACCGTCGAGGCGTTGGTCGTCGACCAGGCCACGTTGAAGGAGCCTCCGGTCGTCACGGTACCCGTGCTGACCGACACACTTGCCGTGGCCGCCGGAAGGACGGATACCGTCGCGGTGCTGGCGGGCCCCGCAACTCCCAACGAGTTGTAGGGGGTCAGCGTACAGGTGCTGGTACCTGTGCCGGAGGTAGCAACACCGCCACCCCCGAAGTTCACGTTTGTTCCCGAGTAGCTGTAGCTCATCGGAGCGGTGCAAGACACCGCCACGGACGAGGCGTTCGATGTCGTCCAGCTGATGGTTGGAGCCGCACCCGTGGTCACCGAGGTGGGGTTAATAGCCATCACGCCAGAAGCCGTTGCCGCACCCGTACCTGACAGGTTGAGGGTGCCCGTGCCGTTCGTGCCATTGGTCGTGACGCTGACGGTGCCGGTGCGGGCGCCGGACGTTGACGGCGTGAACGACACGCTAACGGTGCAGGTCCCATTGACCGCCAGGGCAGCCGCGCAGCTGTTGGATGAGCCGAAGTCGCTCGAGCCCGAGGACACCGAAACACCCGTCACCGTCAAGCTGGCAGTGCCGTTGTTGGTGATGGTCACCGATTGGGTCGCGCTAGTCGTGCCTACTGTCTGGCTGCCGAATGATAGCGACGTGGTCGAGTACGAGGCATTGCCTTGCAGACCGACACCCGTGGAAGTGGACGTCAGCGTACCCGCGCTGGTAGGCACCGACAGCGTTTGAGTGAAGCTGCCCGCGGTTGTCGGGGTGAACGACAGATTGATGTTGCAGCTGGCGCCGGCAGCCAACGAGGCACCGCAGTTGTTGCCGGTGTAGGCGAACGGCGCATTGACCGTCGGGGTGCCGAACGTGATTGGGCCAACACCCGTGTTGGTAACGAGCTGGCTACCGTTGGTGGTCGTGCCCGCAACATAGCTCCCCCAGTTATTGGACGTGATGGTGGCCGATTGCACCTGCCCCGTTCCCGTAAGTGCGAAACTCGTGGCGCCAGTACCATTGGACGTCCAGCTCACGGTACCCGTGCGAGTGCCTGTGGCACTCGGCGTGAAGGTCACGGTGATGCTGCAAGTACCGTTGACCGCCAAGGCTGCCGAGCACGTATTGGTCTGCGAGTAGTCCGAAGAACCACTGCTGACGGCGACGCCCGACAGCGTGAGGCTGGACGTGCCTGTGTTGGTTACCGTCACCGACTGAATCGCCGCCGTAGAGCCCACTTGGGTGGCAGCGTACGTCACAGTCGAAGCCGAGAGGCTCGCGGCACCTTGGATACCCGTGCCGGACAGCGCAGCGCTCACCGTGCCTGCGGCGGTGGCGAAGGACAGAGTCCCCGAGCGAGCGGCGGCAGCGGTCGGTGCAAACTTCACCGTGGTCGTGCAAGACGCCGACGCCGTGAGTGACGTGCCACAGGTCGTGGAGACAAAGCTGAAGTCCGTGCCCGCGACGGAAGCCGCCGTCGGCGTCGTCACCGTGATGGAGGCAATACCCGTGTTCTGCAGCGTGCTCGTCAAGGTGCTCGACGAGCCCACCACCACGCTTCCAAATGCCGCGGTGGAGAGCGTGGCGCTAGGCGACTGCCCTGTGCCCGTCAGGCTCACGTTGGCGATACCGCCACCGTTGTGCGTAAAGCTGAGCGTGCCTGGACGCGAACCTGCCGCGCTTGGCGTGAAGCTCACGTTAACCGTGCAAGTGCCGTTGACGGCGACCGAGCCGCAATTGTTCGATTGCGCGAAGTCAGTGGAGCCGGTGGAGATGCCCACCCCGGTGAAGGTCAGCGTGTTCGTACCGGTGTTGGTCACGGTGACGGTCTGAACAGCTGACGTCGTCGACGTCTGCTGAGCTGCAAAGGTCAGCGAGCCTGGCGACACCGAAGCGTACCCCTGGATACCTGTGGAGCCCAGGGATGCCGTCTTGGAACCAGCACCGGTTGCGACCGTCAGCGTGCCAGAGGCCGCTGTGGTCGAGGTCGGAGCGAACTGCACGGTGACCGTGCAGGTGCCCGAAACCGCCAGAGATGCCGTGCAAGTGGTCGACACAAAGCTGAAGCCCGAGCCCGTCACCGACGAAGCTGTCGGAACAGTCACTGCCAAGGCGCCGATGCCCGTGTTGCTGAGCGTTGCGGTCGCCGTGCTCGTAGAGTTCACCGGGGTTGCCGGGAAGCTCGGCGTCGACAACGTGGCTGTCTGCGCTTGACCGGTGCCCGTCAGCGAGAAGCTTGTGGCGCCAGTGCCGTTCTCCGTCCAGCTGACGGTGCCTGTGCGAGCGCCCGCAGCCGTGGGGTTGAATGTCACGGTAATCGCGCACGTGCCGTTGACCGCCAGCGCCGACGAGCAAGTATTCGTCTGGGCGAAGTCCGTGGAACCCGAACTCACAGCGATACCCGAGAGGGTCACCGGCGAGGTGCCGTTGTTCGTCACAGTCACTGACTGCGAGGTCGCGCTGTTTCCAACCTGCATCGCAGCGTAGGTCAAAGTTGATGCGGACAGGCCGACATTGCCCTGGACGCCGGTGGCGTTAAGAGCTGTGGTGAGTGCGCCGGCCGTGCTGGCCAGGGTCAATGTGCCCGTGCGTACGGCTGCAGCAGTTGGCGCGAAACGCACGTAGACGTTGCAAGTACCGTTAGCCGCCAGAGGCGTACCCGTAGCGCAAGTCGAGCCCAGGAACGAGAAGTCAGTCCCAGTGACGGCGCTGGCCGTCGGAGTCGTGACGGTCACGGCGCCGATGCCTGTGTTGGTGACCACCGCAGTCAAGTCCCAATTCGAGCCGACTTGGGTGCCGCTCGACCAGTTTGGAGTCGACAGAGTAGCGCTTGCGGCTTGTCCCGTACCCGTCAAGCTGACATTGGCAATGCCTCCGCCGTTGTGCGTGAAGCTGAGCGTGCCCGTACGAGCGCCGGAGGCCGACGGCGTGAAGGTCACGCTCACCGTGCAGGTGCCGTTGACCGCGACGGAGCCGCAGTTGTTCGATTGCGCGAAGTCGGTCGAGCCAGTGGAGATGCCCACGCCCGTGAAGGTCAGCGTGTTCGTGCCCGTGTTCGTCACCGTCACGGTTTGTGACGCGGAGCTCGACAAGTTCTGTTGAGTTGCGAACGTCAGTGAAGACGGCGACACCGTAGCGAAGCCCTGGATACCCGTTGACCCGAGCGTGACGCTCTGCGTGCCCGCGCCGGTGGCGATGGCCAATGTGCCCGAGGCCGTGGTCGTCGAGGTCGGAGCGAACTGCACGGTGACCGTGCAAGTGCCCGAGACAGCCAGAGAGCTGGCGCAGGTGGTCGACACGAAGCTGAAGCCCGAGCCCGTCACCGATGCAGCCGTGGGAGCCGTCACTGCGAGCGTGCCGATGCCGGTGTTGCTCAGTGTTGCCGTGGCCGTGCTCGTGGTGTTCACCGGGGTTGCCGGGAAGCTCGGCGTGCTCAAAGACGCTGCTTGGCCTTGGCCCGTGCCCGTCAAGGCGAAGCCTGTGGCGCCGGTCCCGTTGGACGTGAAGCTCACCGCGCCCGCGCGCGTGCCTGTGGCGCTCGGCGTGAAGGTCACTGCGATGGAGCAGGTGCCGTTGACTGCGAGAGCGGTCGAGCACGTGTTGCTCTGCACGTAGTCCGAAGAACCCGAGCTGACTGAGACACCCGACAAGCTCAGGCTCGACGTGCCCGTGTTGGTCACGGTCACGGTTTGCGTAGCAGCGCTCGTCCCCACTTGCGTAGCGGCGTAGGTCAGCGTCGAGGTCGACAGGCTGGCAATGGCCTGGATACCGGTGCCGGACAGCGCAGCGTTGACAGTACCCGCCCCGGTGGCGAACGACAACGTGCCTGTGCGCGCGGCAGCCGCCGTAGGCGTGAGCTGTACGGTGGTTGCGCAGGTTGCGCCAGCTGCGAGCGAGGTGCCGCAGGTGGTCGAGACGAAGCTAAAGTCCGTACCAGTCACGGAAGCTGCAGTTGGCGCAGTCAGCGAGATGGGAGCCAGACCCGTGTTGGTCAGGGTCGAGCTGCTCGAGCCCGAGCTACCGACGACGACATTGCCGAAAGCAACAGCCGCCAGTGTCGCGCTCGGCGCTTGGCCCGTACCCGTCAGGCTGACGTTGGCAATACCTCCGCCGTTGTGCGTGAAGCTGAGCGTGCCCGTGCGAGCGCCGGAGGTCGACGGCGTGAAAGTCACGCTCACCGTGCACGTGCCGTTGACCGCGACGGAGCCGCAGTTGTTCGATTGCGCGAAGTCAGTCGAGCCAGTGGAGATGCCCACGCCCGTGAAGGTCAGCGTGTTCGTGCCCGAATTCGTGACGGTGATGGTCTGCACCGCCGACGTGGTCGCAGTCTGTTGCGCCGAGAACGTGAGGGAACCAGGCGACACCGAAGCGTAGCCTTGGATACCTGTAGAACCCAACGAAGCGGTTTGCGTGCCCGCATTGGTTCCAATTGACAAGGTGCCCGTGCTAGCAGACGTCGAGCTGGGGCTGAACTGCACAGTCACCGTGCAAGTGCCGCTCACAGCAATCGACGCTGTGCAAGTCGTCGACACGAAGCTGAAGCCGGTGCCCGTTACGGACGAAGCCGTCGGAACCGTTACGGTCAGAGGACCCACGCCCGTGTTGCTGAGTGTCGCCGTCGCAGTGCTGGACGAACCCACCGGGGTCGATGCAAAGCTAGGAGCCGCCAGCGCGGCTTGTGGCGCAATGCCGGTGCCCGTCAGAGTGACGGTTTCTGTGCCAGCGCCCGTCGTCAGGCTCAGGGAGCCTGTACGGGTGCCTCCAGCCGAAGCGATGAAGTCCAACGTGACGGTGCAGCTGTTTCCTACTGCAACGGTAGTGCCGCAAGTCGTGGAGGTGAAGCTGAAATCGGTTCCGGTTGCGGAGGAGGCACTCGGCGTCGTCAAGGTCAGAGGACCCACACCCGTGTTGGTAAGCGTCGCCGTCGCCAACTGACCCGTAGAGTCACCGCTGTAATCGCTGGCGAAACTCGGAGTTGACAGAGTGGCCGTAGCGACTTGCGCGGTCGCCGACACCGATGCGGTTTCCGTACCCGCACCCGTCGGAACGCTGAGCGTGCCAGAAGGACTACCCGCGGCTGCAGGAGCGTAGTTAATCGTGACCGTGCAGTTTGCACCCGCAGCCAGCGAGGTGCCGCAGGTGTTGGACGCATAGCTCAGGCCTGCACCCGTGACGGCAGGAGTACCTACCGTAATCGAGCCGATACCCGTATTGGCCAAGGTTGCAGTCTTGCTGTACGTCTGGCCGACTTGGGTGATGCCGAAATCAATCGCCGACAAGGTCGCGCTGGGAGCCTGGGCAGTGCCCGACAACGCCACCGTCGTTGCGCCCGAGCCGTTGTCAGCAAAAACCAGGGAGCCTGAGGATGTGCCGCTGGAAGTCGAGGTGAAGGTGACCGAAACCGTGCAGCTGCCGTTGACAGGAATCGTCGTGCAATTGTTGGTTTGCGCGAAATTCGTTGGAGTTGTGGTGCTGACACTGGAAACCACCAGAGGTGACGTTCCCGTGTTGGTCAGAGTGACGACTTGCGCAGCGCTCGTGGTATTCGTTTGTTGAGCGGTGAATGTCAAGCTAGTCGGGTTGAGACTGCCCGAGCCCTGCACGCCAGTGGCGGACAACGTGGCGGACTGCGTACCGGCGCTCGTACCGATGTTCAACGTGCCCGTGCGCGTTGCCGACGCGGTCGGCGTGAACTGCAGGGTTACCGTGCAAGTCGCTGTCGGGGCCAAGTTGGCGCCACAGGTCGTCGAGAGGAACGCAAAGTCTGTACCCGACACCGAGGCTGCCGAAGGCGCCGTCATAGTGAGGTTTCCGATACCCGTGTTGCTCAAGGTGGCAACTGCCGTAGACGAAGCGCTGACCTGGGTGCTCGTGAATGTTGGCGTCGTCAGGGTGGCGCTTGGCGCTTGACCCGTACCCGCCAGGGCCACGGAAGTTACACCGCTGCCGTCATGCGTCAAGCTCAAGGTGCCCGTCAAAGCACCGGAAGCTGTCGGAGTGAAGGTGACGTTAACGGTGCAAGTGCCGTTCACTGGAACGCTTGCGCAGTTATTCGACTCAGCGAAGTTCGACGTGCCAGAACTGATGCCCACACCCGTGAACATGAGCGTGTTCGTGCCCGTATTGGTAACGGTCACTGTCTGCACTGCGCTCGTGGAGCTGATTTGTTGCGCAGCGAAGGTAAGCGCGCTGGTCGACACGCTGGCGAAGCCGGAGATACCGGTCGACGCCAAAGAAGCCGATTGTTGGCCAGCACCCGTTGCCACCACGAGTTGACCCGTACGGGCGGTCGTGCTGGTCGGAGTGAATGTCACGCCGATGGTGCAGCTCGCTGACGGAGCCAGCGTACTGGCGCAAGTTGTCGAAGCGAAGCTGAAGTCTGTGCCGGTCACCGACGCCGCACCTGGGACGGTAATGCTCAAGGGCCCGATACCTGTGTTGGTCAGGTTGGCATAAGCGGTGCTGGACGACCCCACCACGGTCGTCAAGAACGCCGGCGTGGAGAGCGTAGAACTCTGAGCTTGCCCAATACCTGACAGGTTGACGAGCGTCACGCCTGTGCCGTCATGTGTCAGCGCAAGCGTGCCCGAGAGCGTGCCCGTCGTGCTTGGGGTGAAAGAAAGCTGTACCGTGCAGGTGGCGTTCGGTGCGAGCGTCGTGCAGTTGTTGGATTGAGCAAAATCGGTCGCACCGGACGCGATACCAACACCCGTGAAGGTCAGTGTGCCGTTACCGGTGTTGGTCACTGTCACGGATTGAACCGCGGCCGTCGAAGCGACTTGTGTGGCTGCGAACGTCACGTTGCTGGAAGACACGGCAGCAGTACCTTCGGTACCCGTTCCGCTCAGGGGGACACTCTTGTTTCCCGCGGAAGTAGCCAATGTCAAGGTTCCTGCGAGCGGGCCCGCCGATGTGGGTGTGAACGCAATGCTTACCGTGCAGTTGGCACCAACGGCGAGCGACGTTCCGCAAGAGCTGGTCGATTGGAAGTTAGACCCGCCTGTCGAGACATTGACCGACGAGATTTGCACCGGGACGTTGCCGGTGTTGGTCAGGGTCGTTGTTTGCGTCGAGGGGGTCGAGCCCAATTGAGCGCTGCCAAACACCAGCGAAGTCGGCGAAACCGTGGCAGTCACGCTTTGGGCGACGCCCGTACCTGTCAGCGTGACCGTGGAATTTCCGCCGTTGGCCGAACCAAAGATGATGGTCGAGTTGCGTGTTCCAGTCGCGGTCGGCGTGAATTGCAGGGTAACGCTGCAACTACCGCCGCCTGCCAAGGTACCCGTGCAATCCGTTGCCGTTTGCGAAAAATCGCCTGCACTCACGTCGGCGGTCACGCCGGTCAAAGGCAGGTTACCGGTATTCATCACCGTGACCTTGCCGGTGGTGTTGGCGAAATTGGCGATAGCCGAGCCAAAATTGACGCTCGAAGGCGTGGCTGCCAGGATAGCGGCGTTGCCGGAACCGCCGAGCGCGACCGAGTAGAGGGTAGCCGAAGCCTCCTCGTAGATGTTGAGGTTGCCGCTGCGCGAACCGTACGCGCTTGGAGTGAAGGACACGCTGACGGTGCACGCAGCGCCAGGCTGCAGCCCTGCCCCGCAGTCATTGGACTGCGCGAAATCCGTGGCTCCCGAAGTCACACCGATGCCATTGACCGTCGCCGGGCTATTGCCCGTATTGGTGATGGTGATGGCTTGCGTTGCTGCTGTCGTCTTGACATTCGTCGCCGGGAATGTCACTTGAGACGGTGTGACCGCCAAGGTCGTCGTCGGCACGACTGCGGTACCGCTCACCGCGAAACTCGTGCTCGAACCCGCGCCACTCACTGCCAAAGTGCCACTGAAAGTGCCGGCTGTCGTCGGATTGAAAACCACCGTTGCTGTGCAAGACGCGCCGCCCACGAGCGTCGAGGGGCAGTTATTGGTCTGCGAATACGGAGTCCCAATGTCGATGCCCGTGATGTTGACCGAATTTTGGCCCACGTTGGTGATGGTGGTGCTAGCGGAAGCCGTCGACCCCAGCACCAGCGTTCCAAATGAGTTACTGTTCGGTGCAGCCATGAGCGAGCCAGCAACGGCCGCGCTCATGTTCGGGGCATCGAACGGAACTTGGTAGACCAGTGTTTGGGCAAGCACCAACATGGGCTGGAACGCCACGGTGGCACTGACGAGGGACGCAACGAGGCGACGCAGGCTTGAGCGATTGAAGAACATTGGGCGAGGGGCAGCGGCAAGGATTAAGCAAGGTATAGGCAACACCCGTTAAATGCCGAGCGTGGACTAGCCCTAACGGTTCCAAAACCGAAAACGGCGTTTGCTAAGAGGAGGGTTTTCTCGTATAGGCAACCTGGTTAAACGTTTTTAGAGCCAGGGATTCGAGATTTAAGAGTGCCCGCAAGATTTGCGAACAATGAAAAGAGCCGCGCAGGTAGCGCGGCTCTTAGACGACCCAAGGTCGTTAGTTGCAGACCTTACCGCTGTAGAGCGAGTAGGTTCCGCCTGCAGCGTTTCCGGCAGCAGTAGTCACGTACGCATGGCCGGTGGCCGTTCCGCAAGACGGAGCGGACATTGCCAAGCCCACCGTGCAGGAGCCGCCCGCCGGCACAGCCGTGCCAACCGCGCAAGTGCCGCCCCACAACGTGGCGCTACCCCCCGCACCAACCGCCGTCGGAGCAACAGCGAACGAATTGGGGTTGGTGAACGTCCAGGCTGAGCCGGAGCCCGTAACCGTAAAGACGACGCCGATTTGCTGCACCACCGAGAGGCTGCCGCTACCCGTCCAAGCGTTACCCGCAGCGTTGTAGGCCGTCACGGTGCAAGTCGCCGTGCCCACGCTAGAAGTGCCCACAGAGATGCTGCCGCTGGTGCCCGAACCGGTAGCCGTTGCGCCAGCACCAGAGCACGAAACCGAGGCAGACGTTGCGCTGGCCGTCGTCCAGCTAAAGGTCGACGCGCTCCCGGAATAGACGGATGTCGGGCTGAAACTGGCGGACTGAACCGACGCCGCGGCAACCACGTTAATGGCATTGCTTCCAGAAACAGCGGTACCCGCAGCGTTGTAGGCCGTCACCGTGCAAGTGACCGTGCCGGTTCCACTGGTGCCCACCGCACCGCCGCCGTAGTTGACGGTGCTGCCGGAGTAGCTGTAGCTGCCAGGCGCCGGGCACGAGACCGACACGCTTGTCGCGTTGTTGGTCGACCAGCCGAGCGTGTAGCTGTTGCCGGAGGTGACGTTGGCAGGGCTCATGCTCACGGCCGAGACCGACGGGGCAGCAACGACGTTGACTGTTGCGCTGATAGTGCTGGAGGCCGTACCCGCAGCGTTGTAGGCGGTGACGTAGCAAGTGCCGGTTCCGGTGCTCGACGTCGACACGCCAGCGCTCGAATAATTGACTGTCGTACCCGAATAGCTGTACGACGCCGTGCCGTTGCACGAGACAGCCACGCTGGTGGCATTGCTGGTGCTCCAGGCCAAGGTCGTCGAATTGCCGCTCGTCACGGTCGTCGGGCTCAGGGAGATGCCTGTTGCACTTGGAGCCGCCACCACGTTCAGGGAAACACTGGCTTGTGCCGAAGCGGTACCCGCGGCGTTATAGGCCGTGATATAGCACGTGCCCGTGCCCGTGCCGGACGTCGAGACGCCCGCGCCAGAGTAGTTCACCGTGGCACCCGAGTAGCTGTACGAAGCCGTGCCATTGCAAGAGACTGCTACGCTGGTGGCGTTACTGGTGCTCCAGGCCAGGGACGAGCTGTTGCCGCTCGTCACGGTAGTCGGACTCAAGCTGAAGCCCGACACCGAAGGCGCTGCGACGACGCTCACCGTGGCCGAACCACTCGAAGCGGTACCCGCCGCGTTGTAGGCGGTCACCGAGCAAGTACCCGTTCCTGTGCTGGATGTCGAGACGCCCGCGCCAGAGTAGTTCACGGTGGAGCCCGAGTAGCTGTAAGAGGCCGTACCCGAGCAAGCCACGCTCACGCTAGTGGCGTTGCTGGTACTCCAGCTAAGAGACGTCGACGAGCCACTGGTGACCGTGGTCGGGCTCAGGGAGACACCCGTGACGCTTGGCGCTGCGACAACGCTGAACGAGTTGGACGCGGCCGTACCGGCAACGCCAATGGCGTTGTACGGCGTCACCGTGCAAGAACCCGCTCCGGTACTGGAGGTGGTCACGGCAGTGCTGCCATTCACGGTCGAGCCCGAATAGCTGCCGGCAGCCGTTCCGGAGCAAGACACTACGACGGTCGAAGCGCCACTGGTCGTCCAGTTGAACGTATCGCCAGCACCTGACGTAACCGTTGCCGTCGTGAATGACGTGCCGGATACGCTGGCCACGCCGTAGCCGGTTCCAGTCAAGTTAAGGGTGCCAGTGCCGCTGGTGCCATTGGTCGTCACGCTGACCGTGCCGTTACGCGTACCAGACGCCGAGGGCGTGAACGACACGTTGATGGTGCAGGTACCATTGACAGCGAGAGCCGCGGAGCAGCTGTTCGAAGACCCGAAGTCGCTCGAACCCGCCGTGACCGATACGCCAGTAACGGTCAAAGGTGCTGTACCGTTGTTGGTCACAGTGACTGACTGCGTGCCGCTGGTCGTGCCCACCGTCTGGCTGCCGAACGTCATCGACGTTGACGAGTACGAGGCGTTGCCGCGCAACCCCGTTCCGGAGAGCGTGCCTGTCAAGGTACCCGCGGCACCCGCACTGACGCTCACGCTGCCGGACTGGGCACCTGCTGCCGTCGGCACGTAGCTCACGCCGACCGTGCAAGTGCCACCCGCTGCAAGCGTTCCGCCGCAAGTCGTGGAGCTGAACGCAAAGCCGGTACCCGTGACCGAGCTCGCGGTGGGCGCGGTCACCGAGATAGCGCCCACACCGGTATTCGTCACCGTGACGTTGCCACTGACGCTGTTACCGACGATGACGTTGCCAGCGCTGTAGTTCGTGATGGACCCGCTGGCGCTTTGACCCGTACCCGAGAGATTGAGGGTGCCGGTGCCGTTAGAGGCGTCAGAAGTAATCGTCACAGCGCCGGAACGAGTTCCTGTGGCAGAGGGCGTGAATGTCACGGTGACCGTGCAGGTACCGTTAACCGCCAGAGCCGCGCTGCAGGTATTGCTAATGGCATAGTCGGTGAGTCCGCTCGACACGGTGACCGCGCTCACCGTCAAGGTGGAGGTGCCTGTGTTGGTAACGGTCACTGTCTGCGTTGCCGCAGAGGAGCCTACTTGCGTGGCTGCGTAGGTCAGCGCCGACGCGGAATACGACGCCGCACCTTGAATGCCGGTTCCAGACAACGCATCGGTGATGGTACCCGCGCCGGTGGCGATGCTGAGCACGCCCGAGCGGGCGACGTTGCTGGTTGGGGCGAACTTCACCGTGGTGGCGCAAGTCGCATTAGCGGCCAGGCTTGTTCCGCACGTCGTGGACACGAAGCTGAAGTCCGTACCAGTGACGGATGCGGCCGTCGGAGCCGTGACCGCGATGCTGGCCAGACCCGTGTTGGTCAGCGTCGCGGTTCCCGTTGTGCTGGTGGACACCTTCAAGCTGCCGAACGCAACATTACTCAGGGTGGCAGTTGCCGCTTGGCCCGTACCCGCGAGGCTGACGTTGGCGATACCGCCACCATTGTGAGTAAAGCTGAGCGTTCCCGTGCGCGAACCCGAAGTCGACGGCGTGAAGCTCACGTTGACCGTGCAGGTGCCATTGACCGCTACAGCGGCGCAGTTGTTGGACTCGGCAAAATCGGTGGAACCGGTGGAGATGCCCACACCCGTGAATGTCAGGGTGTTCGTACCCGTGTTCGTGACGGTGATGGTCTGCACCGAGGATGTCGTTGCAGTCTGCTGCGCTGCAAACGTCAGCGAGCCCGGCGACACCGAGGCGTAGCCTTGAATGCCCGTGGAGCCCAGCGACGCAGTTTGCGTTCCTGCGTTTGTGACAACAGCCAGGGTGCCCGAATCGGTGGACGTCGAGGTGGGACTGAATTGCACCGTCACGGCGCAGGTCGCGTTGACGGCCAGTGTCGTGGCACAGGTCGTGGCCACGAAATTAAAGCCCGTGCCGGTCACAGACGAGGCGGTTGGTACCGTGACGGTCAAGGGGCCTGCGCCCGTGTTGGTCAACGTGGCCGTGGCCGTGCTGGACGAACCCACTGGCGTCGCCGCGAAGCTGGGCGTCGACAGCGTGGCTTGCGGCGCGATACCCGTGCCTGAAAGCGTCACGGCTTGCGTGCCAGCGCCTGTCGTCAAGCTCAGCGAACCCGTGCGAGCGCCACCTGTCGAAGCGGTGAAGTCGAGCGTCACTGTGCAGCTGCCGCTCACCGCGACGGACGTTCCACACGTCGTGGAGACGAAGCTGAAGTCCGTGCCGGAGACTGAGGCAGCACTGGGGACGGTCAATGTCAATGTCCCCACGCCCGTGTTGCTCAAGGTCGCCGTGGCCAGCTGGCCACTGCTGTCGCCGCTGTAGTCACTGGCGAAGCTGGGCGTCGACAAGGTCGCTGAGGGCACTTGGCCCGAGCCCGAAAGGTTGGCCGACATCGCGCCTGCCCCCGTGGAGACGGACAAGGTACCCGTTTGAGCGCCCGCGCCTGTGGGTGTGAAGCTGACTGCGTAGGTGCAGCTGGCAGAAGGTGCGAGCGAGGTACCGCAGGTGGTGCTGACGTAGCTGAAGTATTGGCCGCTCACACCCGCCGTGCCAACGGAAATCGGGGCGATACCGGTGTTGTTCAGGGTCGCCGTGCCACTGTAAGTCTGGCCCGTTTGATTGATGCCGAAATTGACAGCCGACAACGTGGCGCTCGGAGCTTGAGCGGTTCCCGTCAAGCTGACGCTCGAGGTACCTGTGCCGTTATGCGTGAATGTCAAGGTGCCCGTGCGCGTGCCACCGGTGGTAGGCGCGAAGGTGACCGACACGGTGCAAGTGCCGTTGACCGCAACCGTGGCGCAGTTATTGGTTTGCGAAAAATCGCTGACACCCGAGGACACTGCGACGTTGGAAACCACCAAAGGCGAGGTGCCGGTGTTTGTGAGCGTCACGACTTGCGCGGCGCTGGCCGTGCCGGTCTGCTGCGCGTTGAACGTCAAGCTGCTGGGGCTGAGGCTGGCCGAGCCTTGGATACCCGTAGCGGTCAGTGCGGAAGACAATGTACCTGCGCTGGAGCCGAAGCTCAGCAAACCGGTGCGCGTCGCAGCCGCGGTCGGCAGGAAATTCACCGTGACCGTGCAACTCGCTGACGGAGTCAGGGAGCCCGCGCAGGTCGTCGAAGCAAAGCTGAAATCCGTACCCGACACGGCGCTGCCCGTGGGCGTCGTGAACGTCAAGGTGCCGATGCCCGTGTTCTGCAGGGTGACCACCGCGGGCGTGTTGCTACCAACTTGGGTGTTTGCGAAGGTCGGCGTGCTCAGGGTTGCTGATGGCGCTTGCCCCGTACCTGTCAGACTGACGTTGGTGACGCCTGCGCCATTGTGGGTCAGGCTGAGAGTGCCGGATGCGGCGCCCGCACTGGTGGGGGTGAACGTGACGTTGACCGCGCAGGTAGCCCCCACCGCCACGGAAGCGCAGTTGTTGGACTGTGCAAACTGGGTTGCACCTGAGCTGATACCCACGCCCGTGAACGTGAGGGTGTCCGTTCCCGAGTTCGTGACAGTCACGGTTTGCACCGCGCTGGTGGAGCTGACCTGTTGCGCGTTAAACGTCAGGCTGGAAGCCGAAACGCTGGCGAAGGCTTCGATGGCCGTCGCGCCAAGGCTGGCGGATTGTGCGCCAGAACCTGTGTTAACGGTCAGCTCACCGGTGCGAGCGGTGGTACTGGTAGGCGCAAACTTGACAGTGACCGTGCAGCTTGTCGATGGCGCCAAGGAAGCCGTGCACGTTGACGACACAAAGCTGAAGTCCGTGCCTGTCACCGCGCTCGCGTCGAGCGCGGTGACGCTCAAGGGGCCAATACCCGTGTTAGCCAAGGTCGCCAGCGCAGTGCTGGTCGAGCCAACAGTCGTCGTCGGGAAATTCGGCGTCGACAAGGTAGAGCTGGGAGCCTGCCCGGTTCCAGTGAGCGACAAGAGCGAAACGCCCACGCCGTCATGCGTCAGTGCGAGTGTTCCCGTCAAGGTGCCAGCAGCCGTCGGAGTGAACGAGACCTGCACGGTGCACGAGGCATTGGGGGCCAAGCTGGCGCAATTGTTGGATTGGGCGAAGTCGGTCGCACCGCTCACGATACCCACGCCGCTGAAGGCCAAGGTGCCATTACCCGTGTTGGTCACGGTCACCGTCTGGTAAGCGGCTGTCGAAGAGACCTGTGTGGCCGCGAACGTCAAAGAGTTCGCTGAAACCGATGCACTGCCCTGAGTGCCGGTACCCGTGAGCGACACTGTTTGATTGCCTGCCGAAGTAGCCAGGGTCAACATGCCCGCCAAGCTGCTTGCGGCGCTCGGCGAGAAAGTCACGTTAACCGTGCAATTCGCACCAACGGCCAGGGTCGTGCCGCATGCAGACGTCTCTTGGTAGCTCGCGCTACCTGCGCTGACGCCCACGTTGGTGAGTTGCAGCGGGACATTGCCGGTATTGGCCAGCGTGACTTGCTTGGCTGCCGAAGTCGAGCCGACCGCGCTGCTACCGAAATCCAGGCTGGTCGGAGTAGCTGTCGCAGTGACGGCTTGCGCGATGCCCGTGCCGGTCAGCTGGATGGTCGACGACCCGCCATTAGCGGAGTGCAGCAACAGGGTAGCCGTCCGAGTGCCCGACGCCGTCGGAGCGAACGTCAGCGTGACCGTGCAGCTCGAACCGCCGGTCAAAGTGTCGGAGCAAGTCGTGCTGGCCTGCGAAAAATCACCGCTGCTGACGTCTGCAGTCAAGCCGGTCAAGGGCAGGTTGCCGGTGTTTTGCAAGGTGACGGTACCGCTGGTGGTCGCGAAGTTGGCAATCGCCGGGTTGAACGTCACGGTCGACGGGGTGGCAGCCAAGATGGCGGCGTTGCCTGAGCCACCAAGTGCGACGGAGTACAGCGTCGAGGAGGCTTCTTCGTAGATGTTGAGGTTGCCGCTGCGTGCGCCGTAAACCGATGGTGTGAAAGACACTTGAATGGCGCAGGAGGCGCCCGGTTCCAGCGTCGAACCACAGTTGTTCGATTGCGCGAAGTCCTGTGTGCCCGTGGTCACGCCAATGCCATTCACAGTCGCCGGGCTGTTGCCCTCATTGGTGATGGTGACCGTCTTAGTGGCCGCGGTCGTTCCCACGTTGGTGGCGTCGAAAGCTACCTGGGACGGGCTGACAGACAGCGTCGTCGTTGGAACGACAGCCGTACCGCTGACAGCAAAGCTCGCGGTGGTCCCCGTTCCCGCCACCGTGAGGGTCGAACTAAAGGAACCTGCCTGAGCCGGCGAGAAGATAACCGTCACCGAGCACGACTGGCCGCCCACGAGCGTCGCCGGGCAGTTATTGGACTGCGTGAAGGGAGCCGCGACGTCGATGCCCGAAACATTGACCGCGTCCTGGCCAACGTTAGTGATGACCGTTGACGTGGAAGCCGTTGAGCCCAGCACCAACGTGCCGAAGGAATAGGCCCCCGGCGCCGCAACCAATGCGCCGGTCACCGCTGCGCTCATGTCAACCCCATTCATAGGTACCTGGTACTGCAGGGTTTGCGCAAGCACCACCAGAGGCTGGAAAGCCACGGTGGCACTGAGAACAGAGGCGATAAGCCGACGAAGGAAAGAGCGGGTGTGCAGCATTGCGGAGACGGAGCTAGGCGTTAATGGCCCGTATAGGTATTGGCGTTAGCCTTTAAGTAGTTACCCACCGTAAATACATATAACTTTACGGATGAGTACCTCGTCTAGCCGGTGCGCCCAGACGCCGGGCTCACCCACACCGACAGCGAAGGGCTAAACCGCTCCCGCTAGACAGACCACTACGTGGTCAAACTAGAGGTGAGCTGATGTCTGAGTCCAAGAAGCGGGTGTGCGTCAACGAATTCGAACTGCAAACGCCCCAAGCGTCGCAAGCTGAGGACTCCACACTGGACATCGAGACGCTGCCGGCGGCAGAGCCGCAAGGAGCGACAAGCGACCCCGACCCGCTGCTGGACCTGGACGGGGACTACGCAAGCACCTCCCCGTACGACAGCCAGCTGGTGACCCTTGAAACTCTCGTGGCCCTCCTGCGTTCGCAGCGCAAGCTGGGTGACGTGTTCATTGAAGTACTTCCGGGCCCCCACGCCCGAGCCCAAGCCGTCCATTAAGCATCGCAGCTCGGCTGCGCAATTGGCGTAGCGCGATTCAGGCTGTTTCGGCTGGAATAGCCGAGCGGCTGCGTAAACCCAGCCACGAGTAAGCCAAGGCGAACATTAGAGCAACTGCTAGGCAAGCCACGCGTCCTATACGAGCGAGGAACATCACCTCCAAACTCAAAGGACCCTATGCTCAATTTCACTGACCTGGTGCACAAGTTTCCGGGCGTCGACGCATTTGACGACCGCGGTACTCGTTGGACATTTGCCCAAATGGCCGCCTCCCTCGAAGGCACCGGCGACTGCCATAGCGTCGATGACGACGAAATTGTTGAGCTGCAAACTGCGTTTGGCACTCGGCTCACCGTTCACGAGCTGTTCGACATCGCGCATGACAGCGACGAATGCTGTTCAGCTGAAGTGCTCTGCGACAACGGCAAGCCCGTACTGCTCTACAAGCGCATCGGTGACCATTCGGACTACTCCGACGGCTTGGATGTGCTGGATAAACCGTTCGCACGCGAGCTGCTGAAGACTTTGCTCGACATCCGGACTGCAGCCCGTCTTCAGACTTTCGAGAGCGAGACGACTGTGCCGACCAATCCGATGGTGGCCCTGTGGAAGGGCGTTCAGTACCTGTCGCCTCTGGCAGCAACGGTGTTCACGGTGGACTCCCCGAAGTGGACATGCTCCTTCAAGCATCTGTTCACGAAGTACGACGCCTATTGCGTCCAACCGGGCGGCATCTTGGTTCAGCTCGACAAAATGCTGGACTGGTGCAACGCGTTGCCGTCGTACAGCAGCCAGGCCGGCGCCACGCTCGCGCGCTTCCAAACGATGTCCAGTGAAATTCTGGAACTCGACGCTCGCACGGTGCTCTTCAGCCTGGTCAAGGACAATCCGCAAGCCCTCGAAGCCGTGGTTTCGAACGTGACGGCGCCAGCCCGCTGGCAAGTCGCTCCGGTGAGGTCTCCGCGCACTGGCCGCGAAACGTTCCGACTGGTGACGGTCTGGCAGCACCGTACGGACGCTGTTCGCGAGGAACCGACGGTCGTTTGTTTTCGAGACGACGCCAGTGCTCAAATCTTTGTCGATGCACATCGCGGCTGGACGAGCGGGGATTTCCTCGTCGACATGGATGCGACGATGGCCAAGGACCCGACTGTGCTGCAGTGGGAAACGTCTCGTAAGACCTCGGCCTGCGCCGAATAAACCGCAAACTGCTTGATTTGACTGCCCTCGGCGCTTCATTGCGTCGAGGGCTTTTTTATCGGAAAGACGTAGCCAGACCACGGCAGTTCTGTAGGTGCACCGACCCCTGAACAGGAAAAAACGCCAACCCTTTCAGATTGGCGTCTTGTGAACTAGGCGGGGTCAGCCTGCGAGGGAGGTTTGACCTTGAAGGGTCTGCAGCGATGGCGCAGGACGAGAGGTCGTCTTGTCTTCAGGCCGCAACTCATTAACAACGCTGCGAAGTATGTATTCGAAATCGTCATCTTGGAACGAAAGCTGACCGAGTTCGCGGTTGACTAGAACATGCAAAGCGCTCGGGACGGCAAGCGCCTGCGACTGACCGAGAGCTTCTTCCCAGAGAACACGGCGCTCGTGCCATTGAACAGTCGACAGTTCTTGGGGTGCTGGTGAGTCAGGGACGTCCCAATAGGCAAACGGCTTGCACCATGCTTGCGATACCCAGACTCGTTCGAAATTACGCTGGCAGGTCGAAATTTGTGCAAGCAGTCGCCCCTGCACTTCGAAGACCTGAACGGTGAACGTAAAGTTGACGAAGGGATTGGGTGTGTCATCGACGCAAAGGTCGTGCTGCGCCGCCGTCCAATATCGGTCTGCTGCGATGCGGAGATAGTTCGTAGGCGCGGCGTCCACGGCATCTCGGAAATACGCTCCAACAGCCATGCGCAACACGTTCACGGCGCATTGACGCTGCCGAGCCGCCTGCAGCTCGGTGCGCAAACGCTCCAACTCAGGCTGAAAACTTGCGAACGTGTGCCCCCTAATTTCGTAACCGCTGTAGACCTGAAGAGACAAAGAGAACTCCTGGTTATGTACCTGGCAGCGTGTAGCTAACCTAGCCGAGCGCCGATGGACTGTCTATCGAAAACCTCGATAGAAACCCTCGCACAGAGTGCGCGGTTGATGGAACTCAGGATGAGGGATGCTAAATTATGGCCCGACGCACGCCCGTGTTCGTCATGCGGCAGGCCCCATTCACGCTTCTCGTGGATAGTCTTCCAATAAGGCACGGGACCCGTCGAGGGTCCCGTGGTTGCCTGCACATCGTTGGCGCGCAAACTTCCAACGGCATCTTCCTTGCGAAGAGGCTTCGCAGGCACCGATGGTACGGACCAGGATTTCCTTCCGGACGTGCGGCAATGTCGCACATACGAAATCACTGGCGTATACGCCCTGCTTTTATGCGGACGGTCCTGTCTGGGAGAGAACACCTAGCGCTGCGGCGCAGTCAGTAGCGGCGTGCTGACTGAAGCGGGCTCCAGCGAAAAGTTCGCCTGGAACTCGAAGCTACCGGTCGTCTTGGGCGGGGCGCCAAGTGTCAGCGCAAGTTGCAAGGGGCCCAAGTCGGCGCCGAAGGCACTGCCAACGGGGGCGACGGTGGCGGAACAGCTTTGGGGGTGGCAGTCAAACTTGACAGTGAAGTCAAAAGCGGACTTCTGAACCGCCAGTGCAGCCTCGCCAATAGCCCGTTCACGGTTAATGTAGTCTGCCAGTTCTTCCGCAGTCGTGGCCTGGCCAATCAGATGCTGGTTCGTCAGAAGAACGATGCCGCGAAGCACCAACCTGTCTTTCTTGGCACTGGGCACAGCATGACCCGAGTTCGCGCCGTACGTGTTGGCGTACGTTCGACCTTCGAGCGAATTGGCTGATTGAGCGAACACCGTCGTTGTCAACGAGGTGAGCACGAGGACAGGCAGGAACTTGATGAGACGCATGGCAGGACTCTTGAGGAAGTCCTGCGTGTAGCACCTGATTGTCGCCCCACCCTGCGAACACTATCCGCTTGCACGCGCCCCTGTCACGGTCAGCGCCCTCCTCCAAAGCAAGCTACCTTTGCCTACGCCGCCAACGGCAACGGGTTGTCCGGAGCTGCTGCCACCTGGATGCGAGACGCGAACAACGCATCCAGCAACGGCAACCAGAGCGCACTCAGTTGGCGGTACCCCTGCGACGTTGGATGGATTTCGTTTTCCCAGTCCGCAGTGGCAGCGGTGTCCGTCGGAAGCGCAGGCGTGAGCGTGCCTTGGCTGTGAATGATGTGCACAGAGCCATCAGGCACATTGGCAGCCAAGTGGTCGAGCAACGTGCCCAGCCGGCCCAGGAGCACTTGCCCCAGCGCGTGCCAATCCGATTGAGGCACGCCGTACGCCAGCATCTGTGGGTACAGCCATGGGCCGATGTCCAGGCCAGCACCCTTGTTATGCGGACACGTGATGTCATACGTGTGCATCACCACAGGCACGCCCTTGTTCTCGCCGCTGTCTCTCGCGACCAGAAATTCGTTGAGCACTTGGGACAGGTGCGTGCAAAAGGTCTGCCAGCCCGCATTGGACAAGTATTTTTCCGCGCCCGGGGCGTTCGTCCATTCGGCAGGCGTCAGGAATAGTCGCAGGTCCTGCGTATTCGTAGGCGGCTCCGTGGCCGCGAGGATGAGGTCGTTCCCCCCCGCCGACAGGAAAATCCCAATCCATGGCCGAGACTTTTTTCCGTTCAAGTAGCCCAGAAACTCGGCGTCTCGGGTAGTTTGCACCATCTGGCTAAGCTCCGCTCCGGGCTCCGCACAGTTGACGACACAAGCTGCGATGGCCGTCGTGCCCATGCCGTCGAACAGATTGGTCGTCAGCGAAGGTGGCAACGCGCCGAGGGAGAACCAGGAGTCTCCTTGCGCCAGGAACTGCAGGTCAAAGTTGGACAGCGGCGCAGGGTTGACCTGGTTTTCGACCTCCGCGGGCGAAAAGACCGTGATAGGAATCATCGCATTCTCTCCCGAGAAATTAACAGCCTGCTATTACACCGCCTGAGTCTTTCGCCGTAAACAGAAGTGCAGGGTCGAGGCAAGTTCTAGGGGGTTGCCTGCTGCAGTGCGGGTTTTCACGCTGTGCACGCGGTAGCGAAAGTGCGTGGCCGTTTAGTGCGCCTGCCTACACGGAAAGTAGCCCTACCTCCGCGCACGAGCACCCCTTGAATGCTCCGCCAACTCCGCTCGGCAATGCGCCTAACCTTTGGCCTTACAAGCTCTGTGCCGGCCCTGTGGGCCGGAAACGCATCTCCTTTGCTACACGTTTGCAGGACAACCTCTGAAAAGACCATGACCCAACGACTCTCACAAGCCAAGCTGCAACGTCTGCACAACACGCTGCGCGCCGTCATCAGCGCCGTTCACGACGCTCGAATGAATTTCACGGACTGCCGAGGACTGCGCCCGCGTCGACTCGCGGGTGTTTCCTCGTTCTTGCGCGAGCTGCTCGCCCTTCCCCACACTACGGACTACTCGGTGTTCGAAGTGCAACTTAAGCGTCGGCTGGTCCGCACGCAACATCGCGTGTTTGGCTTCAAACAGGGCAACAACGAGTTTGCCCTGTTCAATCGGCTCCCCTTGGACTATGAGGATGACCTCTACGCCTACGGTGAAGTCGCACGTGATGTGCTGAAGGCGCTGAGCGATGTTGACATCACGAAGAACCATCAGCCGCTCAAGCGAGTGGCTGAGCTGATGGCTAAAACCTAAGAAGACGCTGCCCAGGGCAGTAAGACTCGAAGCAATCTTTGATTTTGATGCTCTCTGAACCTACTGGTTCAGAGAGCATCTTCCTTTTGGCGGTTCACGAAGCGGTACGGCCAAGTAAAACGCCATCTCAGAAAGAGATGGCGTTATGAATGCGGTAAATCAGTCGGAAGCTTCGGAGGACTCGAACAGGACGGCGGTGACGACGCTATCCAGCGTGACGTCGGGGTAGTGTCGTTCGAGAACGGCAATCATGCCTGCCGCGTTCTCGGCACCGTCGAGCTGGGTGACTTCATCAGGAAGGTCGCCGAGTCGCAGCGAAAGAGCTGCGAGCACGTTCACGGTGTGTCGAACCGAGGGGTCTTGTGCGCCAACAAAGGTCATCGGGCCTTCTTTGACGTCACGAACGCCCATACGGACAGTAGCCGTCTTCCAGCCCTTGCGGACAGCCTCGAAGAGGTCATTGGCAAGACGCATCTCCTGGATTTCAGGAGTGGAGTTGTTGGAGTCGGAAAGATTGCTCATAAAAAGTAGCGTAGCGGATGAGATAGTGCCTGTCAGGTATAGCGTCTGGGGTTAGCTTCAGCGCGTAACGGGAGTTGCACCCAACAGCGCCAGAGGCTAAGTCTGCCGGCTACACCTCGGATGCGTACATCCGACATCTCATCTGAAAGCCTGAAAGCATTGCTTGACCACGTTGCCCAGGCACAGGCCATCGGTGCCACTTTGGGCCTGCCGAACATCCTCCAGCCCGGCCTCCTAAAAGAGCTGGTCATTGCGAACCACCTGGGACATTCGGTCATCTCGACGAAACACGACGCCGACGCCTGCGACCCCGCGGACCTCAACCGGCTGTTCGAGTACTTGAGTTGTATGCAAGGCGGCAGCTTCCAGATGGACCGCATGTTCAGTCGGCCACCGGAGAAACGCGAGCGTTCGCTCGAGCGCCTACGACGCAATGCGTTCATTTATTGCGCCATCTTTGACAAGTCCGCTCCCCTGACCTTGTTGGAGCTGTATGAAGTTGACGTGGACGTCGCCGTTGCAGAGCGTCAGTTGGATGCCAGCTCGAACGACATCTCGCACCTGGCGTTTGGACGCAAATGGGCTCGAACGAACGGCCGCCAGGTCTTGCCCAGAGGTTGACCCACGCCTGCGAAACAGGCTGCCCCCCAAACGAGAAGCCGCCACTGCAGATGCAGTAGGCGGCTTTGAAATCAAACTGCGCAATCAGTCCGTGCGCTACGGCTAGTCGTCGCAATCGCGATGAGTTTCACACGGTTTGCTGTCATGGAAACCGTCGTACCGCGCGGCGCCTGCCTTACGCAACCCCAGCAAATCCAAGTCCCAGATGGCCTGGAAGTTCGTGGTGCTGGGATACTGCGTGCGATACGACACCATCTGGTCCCACATTCGAATCGAGTCTTCCGCCGTCGGCGAAAACAAGAAGGGGATGTACTGGGTCTGACCGCTCGTAGCGTTGTAGCTGGGAATACGCTTGATGGGACTGTCCACGTCGTCTCGGCTGTAAGAACGCTCGCCGGGAAGGAACTTCACGCGAGGGTCCTTGCTCAGCACTGCAGCAGCCTTTTCAAGGTCGTAGCAGCCGTCGTGCATTCGCGCCATGATGTAGTCAAACTGAATGGCTACCGGCAGCAGCTGACCCACACGATTGAAGATGAGGTTGCTGCTCCAGTCGACGCGTACCAGATGGTCCAGCTGGGCGTTATTCTCGGTGAACGCCGTGAAGACGTTGTTGACTTCACCGCGAATATTGACCCCCTTCTTCTCTTGAAGTCGGAAGGCCTCCATGAAGCCGTGGTTCGCCGCATCCTCGAGCAGTGACGGGTCGACTAGCGACAGGTTCTGGACTTCAACGATGTTGGGCTTGCGTCCCTTCTTGAAGGCCACAACACTCTTTCGAGTCGCCAAGCCTTCGATGACGCGCAGTCCCAGGTAGGACTCAAGCTGCGGGGGCAGCGTCTGGCCCGGAAGCGGCCCTTGGCCGAGGCGGTAGGCGCACAGCTTGTCATCGAGGTCGACGCTCAGCAGAGCAACGGCAGTCTTGATTTCGGCGGTACAGCCAAACGTATCTATGGTTCTCATGTGTTCAAAGGCTTCAGTAGAAGCAAGTTTGTCCTGATAGGTATAGCACTGCTTTTGCGTCGATTGTCGCGTGACGGGCACGAACGAGGACTCGGGCCAGCCCCGGGGCTTTGCCGCAAAGACCTTTCAGGCTATGCTTTAGAGTCGTATTCACTCGGACTTCTCTGCATGCCCGCGTACTACCCTTTTCGTGCCTTCAAGAACCGTCCCTACTTCAAGGAGTTCATGGATGAGCCCCGTGAGAACCGCAAGTGGAGTGTATTGGCGCAGCTAGCACTGTTCCGCACCGGGGATGTCTTCGGCCGGGAAACCAAAGGCGAAGCGAGGACGACCACCTGCATGATGGCAGAGGCATGGCTGTCCAGCTCGGTTGCGCAGTTTTTCGGAGAAGGTCAGGCCATTTTCCACATCGCGCCGACGTTACGAGAGGCTTTTCTGACCTCCGACCTGGGCGATGCCCGCGTCGATGACTTGAAGATGCCCTTCGAGACTGTCTACGTGCACCTGGGCACTGACCTCGGGATGACCTTCAACAACGGAGCGGCCCTGCTTGAAGGAGTGTTCCTAACAAAGCACCGAGACAAGGAGCTGAGTTTGACGTTGGTCGGCACGCTGACCTTCGAGCCAACGCATTGGGGCGAGCGCGGTCTCGAGTCGTTCTCGCTCATCCTGGGTGATGATTACGCGGAACTACCGCTCTTGGAAGCGCTTGCTGCCCGCCTGGAGAGCGAGTCAGTTGACCCCAGGGAGCGCCCAGACCTAGCGGAACTGTCCCAGTTCAGCGAAGCGGAGCAGGCAGACATCCTGAAGACCTGGGCGTCTCACGCAGAGGAGCGAGAGTTCAACGCCAAGAATCGGGACGTCGTCCTTGACTGCGTTAAGTTGGCCACAAACGCTCTGCTCTATATCTCGCACTACCCTGAGGATGTCGAGCAAGGTTGGCAGGACGGAACTCCCAAGGGGTTCCAAGAGAAGTTCGCCCGGTCAACCGGCAAAGTTCGAGAGAGAACGCTGTCGAAAGCGCAAAACGCCGGCTACACCATCCTTCGCCACGTTGGTCGACAGTTCGGGCAGGGCGAGAGCACGGGTCAAGACGGCGCGAGTCCGACGCCTCACCTACGGCGCGCGCATTGGCGTCGACAAGCTTACGGACCGGCTGGCTCGCTGCGCAAGCTGATGTGGATACGTGCGGTGAAGGTGTTGGGTGGAGCGCAGCGTGCTCGGCCCTACCTGGTTGCAGGTACTGAGGGAGCTGACGCTGCTGCGGCAGGGTCCATGCCGCAAGAGCCGGCTGTTCCCGGGCAATCGTTCCCATCCGAAACGGTCGATGACGCAGCCTCGTCAACGTCGTACGGTTCGATGATTTCGTCGCTGTAACGTGTGAACTTGGTGGGGTCATAGACCCCCATTGCGCGTCCAAGGCGCATGCCTACCGTGGGCAGTTGTGCCTTCTCCAGGTAGATGACCGCGCCCGCGCACATAGCTTCCTGCCCGCTAGGCGTGTAGTTGCCGTCGTCGTCCCATTCACCGCCCATGGCGCTGTGAACCGTCTCGTGGCAATGAAAGGTCGACCAGTCGTCACGCACAAGACCGTCAATGATGCCCTCTAGGCGGCCCGGCATCAGCTCGATGGCGCCTTCCTTGCGGAAGGGGCAGTTCGGGCAAGGACGAGCCAGGCGAAACATGGCTTCAGGCGGAGACTTTGGAGCGGGCATAGTGCGCGAAAGTGCGGGATGACGGCTAGAGTATGCCCTACGTCCCCCAACCCCTCAACGGGTCTGTCGGGAGTCGCTTTCGATTGACGGAGTCTCTCGCAGAGCCGCCTCCTTCCTCAAAGCTGCTCGCAACACCAACGCTGCCGAAGTGAACAGCAGCGCGATGGCGGCAAAAAATGCGTACGGAGCAATGGGGCCGAAAAATGCGAGGTAGTCCATGCTGACCTCCGAGAACAGTTGTTCTTCGTGTAGCCAGATTCAGGGCTGTGCCGGCACAGGGGTTTCCCTGCTACGCGCCGAGCCACCCGACTAGACGCAAGAGCCGGTGATAACTGTGCGAAACGGTGCTATTTCCGTGAGCACTACTTCGAGCGGCTTGGCGGCTGCGCCGATGTTTTGAAGCATCAGATTAACCTCATGACCGGCTTCGCGGTTTCGACCGCAGCTGGGGTAACCGTGCGAGCCTACTGGCCACAGCACCCGAACCCCCGCCAATCCCAAAGTGGCACTGATTGTGAAAACCGGCCAATCCTGACGCTTTCACCAAGATTCTTTCGCAGAAGGTTGTCTCCTGGCTAGCCGCACGGTTTATGCACTACTTTCCGATGACGGATTACGAAAGAGAAGCTTCTGTAGGCTAGATGTCTACAAGTTGTAATGGAAAACCCAACACCTCTTGACGTTATCGTCCACACAAGCCCCTATTTGCTGGGCGTCTTTGCCCTATCCGCTGCCATTTCGGACCATTGGCTGTTCAGCTGGGCCCTTGGCATTCTTGCCCTGCTTGTCTACGGGGGGCTCACCGTGCGCCAGGCCGCCGCGTCGTACATGACGAGCAAGCCGTTTGCTCACAAACTGCCCTGGCAGCTCTACCCCAGCAAGTGGGTTCTTGAATCGCCCGCGCTGTCGATGCAGCTATTGGGAGCAATTCGGAAGTACCGTCGCAAGGGCGTGTGACTGGGATGCAGTGCTAGGCCTTGTGGAAATGAGGCCTCATTGGCCTAGGGCTTACCGTCCGCATGACGCCCTTTGAGCCATTGGCACTGACTTCGCGGCCTTGTATTTGCGGTCATACGCAGCCAATTTCTGCCAGTCTGCCTTTGCAGAAGCACCTCGCAGGTTACCGCCATCCAAGAACAGATGCAGCGCCCGGTCTCGGGTGATGGTTGTGGTTGACTTGTCGTCGACCTTGGGACCCCACCCCATACGCAACAGGAAGTTGCTCAAGGCGTCGGGGTCGATGCCGTCCGCCTGGTAGTCCAGTACGGAAGGCGCGCCCGTCGACTTCGAGAGCTTTTTGCCCGTCGCTTGGTCATGCAGCAGGCCGACGTGCGCGTACTTCGGCATCACCGCATCCAGCGCCAAGTAGAGTGCCGCCTGGCGAACCGTGTTGCTGATATGGTCGGCGCCACGAATGACGAAGTTGACGGCTGTGTCGATGTCATCAACAACACTGGCGAAGTGGTAGGTCGCCATCCCGTCCGACTTGATGAGCACCATGCTCGCAACCGTGTCATGGTCGCCTTGCGTCACGGGGATGGAACCAACAGCGGCATCCGCCACGGCAGTGAAGCCGGGGTTCAACGACAGGGGATGTGTCAGGAAGACAGCGCCATCGCGGTGAACTGCCCTGCCCTTAGCGACCAAGCCTGCAGCCACTTGCGCGTACCGGCTACGTCGGTCGCTCTGCCGGAACGTCGCGTCGAAGTCCAGCTTGAGATAGTCCATCGCCTTGTAGATGACGTCAATGAAGGCGTCATCGTTTCGCGCAGCATCCGTGTCATCAATTCGCAGCAGAAACTTGCCACCCGTTGCGCGGGCGGCTAGCCAAGAGAAGTACGCGGTGCGGGCCGTACCGAGGTGGAAGTATCCCGTGGGGCTGGGGGCGATGCGGGTGATATAGGGGGTGTGCGTGGTCATGTTGATGCTCTAGATTGCGAACAAGAAGGGCGCGCAGCATCAACAGACTGAACAGATATCATTGCGTGACGGTGCTGATAGGCGATTTCGTTGCGCACAGGGAAGCACAGACTCGCAAGGGATGTCCGGACGCTCAGGTTGAGCTAAGCGTCCGGGACAAGGCGCCGGCGGTATTCGTGCGTTCAGCCAGAAAGTTGAACCCCCGACATGCGTTGTCGAAGACCGTTGCTCTGAATCTCCTGAGCTATGGGCGCTTTTTGGTGGGTCCGAGCCGAGTCGAACGGCTGGCCTCTTCCTTCGGAGGGAAGCGCTCTATCCATCTGAGCTACGGACCCATAATTGGTGCGTCTGGCAGGAATCGAACCGGCAGCCTCTGGGTTCGCCACCCAGTGCTCTATCCATTGAGCTACAGACGCAAAACTCTCTTTCAAGGAACCACGGCAAAGGCTCGGGTTATTGCGACCAGCGCCTGCGGGACTCGAACCCGTAGGCTTGCAGACTCGAACTGCGTATCACCGAACAGCGGCACCTTGCCGCCCGAGGGTCCTTGAAAGAAAGCTATGAGGTTGGTGGTAAGCGATGCACCGAGGGTTGCCAAGACCTCGGCGCGTGGGTTGGGAGGCTTCATCTAGAGCGTTCTCCCTTCTTTGCTTGGGCCAACAGGACAAGCTGCTTGCGGATGTACCGCACGAAGAGAGTGCCCTCGCCGCTGGCCAACAGGGTGGTGGCGCTCAGCTCGTCAAGTGGTACTTGATTCGCGTTCGCGCGGATTGGTGCGCCCAGGGGGATTTGAACCCGACCAGCAGGCTGCTTCGAAGGCAGGTGCTCTATCCAGTTGAGCTATGGGCGCGTTGTTCACATGGCGGCAAGCTGAGTGCGAAGGTCGCGAATTTGTGCGGTGTACTTGGGAACGTCGATGGCCGTGCCAGCGGCTTTTTTCTGTAGGCTCATGCGCAGCTCTGTTTCGAGCTGGGTGATGCGTTCTTGCAATTTGGCTTTCTTCTTTTCTGGGCTGGCCATGTGGGCGCTCCTGCGGTGGTTAGTGGTTAAGGATTATGGGAATGGTGGTACGCCCGGCTAGATTCGAACTAGCATTTGACAGCTCCATTGCGGGCACCTGCTTCGTAGGCAGGCTCGGCTACGGGCGTAGTGTTTGGCGGCACGGTCACGAATGACGACCTGGTGGGCTCCTAGGCCTCGGAACGGTTCCGGTTGTCGTCAACCAGGCAAGAGCTCTCGCTTGTTGACCGCGCCATAGTTGGCGCCTCCAGCCGGAATCGAACCGAGCTGCTTCCTGCTAGACAGGCAGGCACTCTGACCAATGAGTTATGGAGGCATGAAAATGGTACGGCTGGCAGGGTTCGAACCTAGCGGACCTCCGCGTTCGGAGCGCGGTGCTCTTCCAACTGAGCTACAGCCGTATTCCGTGCATTTGAGTGGTTAACTACCGAGGGCTATACCTCGAAGGTCCACCAATCTAAGAAAGGTTTTTCGTTATGAGCACTGCCCCGACATCGGCATCCGTGTTGGATGACGCGATGAAGCAGTTCGTCAAGTCCCAAGGTAGTCTGACGACGTCAACGGTCATCTCCGCGCCCTTCGTCGTCGTTTTTTCGTGGGTCATCTGCGCGCTATTTCAGGCGAATGGGCTCGAAGAGCTCTTGTTCGCCGGCATGGTCTGCGCCGGCTTTGCAACGGTCGTGGGCTTGCAGCATCGAAAGCGAGCCTCAGCCGTAGTGGCTCGTCGGAACCATCTGGTTGGAACCGCTGTCGCAACCTGGATTGCGGCAGGCAATCCCGATGAGCGCATGCGCAAGTTCAAGGCACGAATGGCGGTCAAGAACGGCCTCGACGCCTTCTTCGAGAAGCTGCACCCGTCGTTTATCCAACACGTCATTGCGCTGGAGCGTAAAGCTGCGGAGCAGGTTCGTAAGCGACGCGCAGTCAACGCGGCCCAACATGGCTCCGAGAAAGAAGACGCGTCGGACAAGCCATACTTCGCTGACGAGGACTTCGCACCCAAAAACACTATGGTTAGCGGCAACGGCCTCACGATTGACGACGGCCTAGGCGTCGACATATATGGCTGCGGCCCAGGCCAAACCAGGGAAGACCTGTACGGCTAAGCACACTAATTGCTGTTCAAAAACGACCACTTCGGTGGTCGTTTTCTTGGATGGTACGGCTGGAGGGGTTCGAACCCAAATCGACCTCCGCGTTCGTAGCGCGGTGCTCTTCCAACTGAGCTACAGCCGTACTGGAAATGGCGCGCATGACCCGATTCGAACGGGCGTCCACCTGCTTGAAAGGCAGGGATTCTTACCGCTAAACTACATGCGCAAAATGGTGGCTCTGAGGGGACTCGAACCCCTGTCTGAACTGCTCGAGAGGCAGCCGTTCTAACCGCTAAACTACAGAGCCTTGGAATTGGTACGGCTGGAGAGATTCGAACTCCCGTTTATCCTCCGCGTTCGTAGCGCGGTGCTCTTCCAACTGAGCTACAGCCGTATTGGGTTGTTGAAATTGGCGACCGTGAAGGGAATCGGACCCTCGACATCTTGTTAGACAGACAAGCGCTCTACCACTGAGCTACACGGCCAAATTGGCGCCGACGACCAGACTCGAACTGGCATGAGGCGGATAGACAATCCGCTGGCCAACCTTTGGCCCACATCGGCATGAAACTGGTACCTCGCAAGGGAGTCGAACCCTTGTAGCTCGGGCGAAAGCCGAGTGTTCTGACCGCTAAACTAGCGAGGCAAATCTTCATTTCCAAAGTACCTCATCAGATACTTTGGAAATGGCGCTCGGCGGGGGACGTCGAACCCCACCTCTTCCGGGTGAAAACCGGATGTTCTAACCTCTAAACTAGCCGAGCGTAATATGGTGGCGCCAATCGGATTCGAACCGACGTCCCCGGAGTGAGGTTCCGGTATCCTTGCCAACTAGACGATGGCGCCAAAAGATGCTGCGCTGAAATCCAGACGTGACCCTCCCCTCCAGACGAGATTTCGCCCAGAGCATTTGGTTGGCAGATATCATCCTCAGACGATACGTGGCCAGAAAGCTGTGAAGCTTTCGCACGCGGATTTCGATGTTAAAGAGCGGTGCTTCCTGCTCGAAATATGCGGACAAAAAGAAGTCCCGCGAATCTCTTGCTGAGACTGGCGGGACTTCGAGGGCGTTTGGGCCTTTTCGGGTTCCGCCAGCGCCCTGGCGGAAAACGGCCAAGGGCTAGTTACGAGCGTTCATCACGCTCGGTGCGTTCATCACGGCGGTCTTCACGGACAACCGGGACGAGTTCAACCAGCCGGGTTTCACGGAGGGTCGTCAGCGCAACGGTAGTGAGGAAGTCGGTCATGATTTCAGTGTCAAATTCGGGTTAGCAGCCTCGAAGGCGAGCCGCAAAACAAAAATGCCAGCGGACCCGTTGGTCGGCTGGCAGAATTTGGATAGAGATTGGGTGGTTACCGTCTCGACTCCGCCAGCTGTTCTGGCGGGGAACGGGCCAGAACTACTTAGGAACGCTCGTCGCGTTCGTCACGTTCGTCTTCACGACGAGCGCGCGCATCCGACCGGGAGTCCCGGGCGGTGAAAGCGGCTTGCGTGATGGCGTTCATGATTAGTAGTCCGAAGAAAAATTCGATGTGTTGTACTCAGTGTATAGCACCAAGTTTATATTTGCAAGCTCGTTACGCAAGATTTGCAAAAATACCACTCAGTGCAGCAGGTGTTGACATTGACCGCTTGGCCCTTATCAGCTAACGCATCATGCCAACAAATTGCTAACCCGTCAAGAGCCTCTGAATGCCCGCATGGCTCAGTGGTGCACTTCGATGCGCCGATGAGTACGCGAGGTAAGCCGGTTCAGAGTCTTGGTTCGCCTCAGGCATTCAAGGGCACTTGCGCACCGAAGAGTAGCGGGTTATTGGCTTGTGCAGTAGCTTGTGCATCCGCACTCGAAGACGCCGACCCAGGCGGCGGAATGAATGTCACCATAGCCGTCAAAGAAAGGAGGCACCGAAGTGCCTCTTGAATTCCGAACTTAACGGCGCGGACGGGATTGCTGAACCTGCGCAAAGTAAAACTTCGTTGCCAATTTTGTCAGAAGCGTCGCCCCACAGACTGTTAGCAAGAAAGCGGCTGCAAAAAGAGCGACTGCGATGGCCGATGGGCAATAAGGCTCTCGTGCGGACGCTGCCGCCAAGACAAGAACGATGTCGACAAGCCCACTCAGAATCGTCACGGAGACTGTGAACCCGAGTCCCTTGAGCCACGCGTCGGGGGTCAGTACCTGCCAAGGAAGCAGGGTCAGAAGCACCGTGGCTGTCGTGGCAGCGAATCCAATGCCGGGGATGTCTATGCCCAGGAGGGCCATGTTGACAAGCAGCGCGGCGAGGATGTCGTAGCGAAAATACTTTTTCATTGCAGAACGGATTTGTAGTGGCCTATCTCCGGTATAGCTAACTCGGCGCGCCGGGGCCTACCGCGTATGGGCCGATGTTTTGAAGCCTCTGTCCTGACCTTGCTACTCCGCTCGCTATACGGGGTTCAACTAATAGGACATGGCTATGGCCCAACATCACGGCAACATCTACACCCCGCGCATTTCCATCCACCTGCTGGCGCGTCTCCCGAACGAGCCGAACAAGTCGATGTGCACGGTCATCCCGTATCACGGCTTCGAAATCAGCATCGCTATGGACTCCAACCATGGCGACGGCAACCTGTCTCGTTCCAGCTTGTGCATCCTTGACGACAAGGGCGGCGATGTCACGGACATCTTCCTGCCGGAATACGCAGGAAGCACGGTCATCGCAGACGCCGACGCGCTGAAGGAGGCCTTTGCTGCCATCGAGGACTTCGTTCAGGTTGCCCAGCCTGCCTGAGCGCATCAAACCTGTTCAGTCGAGTCCGCACACCTTTCGGTGCTGCGGACTCTTTTTTAGACCTACTCGGGAAAACACGGTTGTACCGACGCTGGCTAAGCTGTGCTAAGAATTCGTGTATTTGGCGCCGACGTACCCCTACCTCTAAGGCTGACACGCGGTAACGCCACCTTCAGGCTACGCCGGCACCAAAAACTCATGCTCCCGCCGTGGCCGCAAACGCCGAGGCCGCAGTGCATCCAACGTCTTAGCCTCTGCGCATAGCAGGTCGAAGAAATCCTCTGCACGAACAGTGTCCGGACTTTCGGCTCTGATGCGGATGAGCGGAACACCGGCCCTTGCAAACAAGTCGTTCTTCAGTTGGTCGCGCTCGCGACGGTCGTCCGAACCGCGCTGGCCGAAATCGAGTTCAAAGGCAACAACCGGGTCTTCGTCATCGGTGCACAGGAGAACACTTACTTGTGCCGACCAAGCGAACTGACGATGCCTCTCGGGGAAGGCAACCGGCGCGCTGTCGAGTTCGATGAAGTTTCGTAGCGGGACGTTCGGATACGCCCAGAACGAGGGGAAGTACTGCCGAACCGCTTTCAGGAACTGCCGCTCCTGCATGCGCTTGCACAGGTTCTTCTTGAACGACAGCGCGTCGCTGAGCTGCACGCCGCCAACCGCATAAGCGGAGGTGAGCACTACCCGGCGCATCGGTAGGGCACTTTCCGATGCTAGAGGCGAACCGGGCCTCTTCGCCGCCGCCCGGGGACGGTCGTCCACGTCCTCAAAGGTGATGAGCTTCTGCGGCACCTCCGCGGTAGCCCCGTGGACTGTTGACCAGGCTACTTCGAGCCGAGCGTTGATGGCCTCAATCAAGTCGTTATCGACCAGTACGAGCCAGCCGTTACGAACCAGGCGCCAAAGTGCCAGGGTGCTCGGTGCCGTGACCCGGTCGGCAGCGAAAAGCTCTCGGAGAATGCCGGGCAGGACGCGTTGCGTAACGGTCGTAAGCTCGATGGAGCCACGGCGCGCTTCGTCCTTGGCAAAACCTGTCAGGAACGCTGGCAAATCTCGAAGCTCCAAGTGCGTACGGAGGTCTTGAACGAACGCTTCCATCACAAACTCCCTTCCCGGCATGCAAGGTCCAAATAAAGCGAATGACCGAAGGCGTAAGTCCACATGTTGGGCAGCTTCTCAGCGATGCCCTCCGTCGACATGAGGTGCGGCACCACGCCGATGTAGACGTCCAGCCCGAGCCCTTGCATCCGCAAGCGCAACTCTTCCCCGTCGCCGGCGAACACCAAATGCGGCAACGGGTTGCTCGGGTCCGTGAATTGGCCGGCGGCCTGAAGTTTTTGCAAACGCAGGGACACGCTGAAGTCTTCAATGGCATCCTTGACTTGCTCGCGCGTCTCTTGCGGCAAGTCCTTGGGGATGCGGTAGCGGACATGGTCGACCCTCGCCCGCAACGAACGCAGGAGGTCGTCGTCAACGGCAAGAGCCAGCTCCGCGCGCGCCGGCTGTGCGAACAGCCTGTCCGGGTCCTTCAGCTTCAATCTCTCGGCCAAGGCCATGAAAATGCCAAGGGGCAACTCATTCGTCGCCAGCAGCTCAAGCCCCTGCTCGGCACAGAACGAAGGCCAGTCCATGCCAATGGCCGCGAGTTCGCGAAAGATTTGAACCAGGTTCGCCTTGTAGGTGTCGCCCGGCGCGCTCAAGAAGTTCAGCTGCTTAGACACCTGATGGTGGGTGATTTTGCCCGCAAGGATTTTCTTGGCGAGGCGGTACCGGTGCAGCAGTCGGGCTGATTGCTGGGCGGATAGCGCTACGTGGATGGGTTGCACTGCGAGCCGGCTGCCACGCAATGTCGTCATCCGCCAGTTGTAGTCCCCATTGCCGATGCGCCATACGCCGTCCACGAACGTCAATTCTTGAGGTTTTCCCTCCAACGATAAGTCCAGTTGGGACCAGCAGGTCATCTCGTCGCCCCGCGCGATTTCGAAGCCGTCGACCGAGTCTCCGCGGAAAAGCACCAGCTCGCTGTCGTAGGCATCGGCTGCTGTAACGGGCTCGGAGTCATTGGACCGAACGAAGAAGCCGTCTTCGTTGCGACCGCACAGGTGTAGAACTTCAACACCATCAACGATTGCCAGTCCCGGCTCTTCCAGGCGCCGGCGCAGCATCTCGAACGCCATCGGCGCTTCTTCCAGCCAATGAGGCGACGGTACCGTTGCGTTAATGGACGCGATGGGCTGCATTTCCGTCTCGCCGTGCTGGGTGCCTTCTTTGGGCAGCGGAAAGGCGATGTAGACGTAGTCTGTGCCGAAGTGCACCTGGATGACCTTCACCTGGTGGTGTTTCTGGAAGGCGACAACCCAATCGCACAACCGTGGGGCAAGCTTTCCCCAATCGTCGAACAGTTCTTCCGGCGTGTCGGCGCGGATGAGCAGATTGAGCTGGCTAGGCTTCGGCACGTCTCGACGGAAGTCGTGCCACGCGGTTCTCCCTAGCACTCGCGAGGCTGCTTCAAGAGCAGCTGTGTGCTTCACGGAGATTCCCGCTTCGCGCAGGGCGACCCGCAGCCGCTTGGCGAATTCCTTCGGGTCGTCGCCAGGAGCAGGCGTCAACCGAGTGACAATGTCGAGAGCGACTTCGGTCGAAAAGCGCGGCAGCTTGGTATGGACGAACGTCCACAGTGCCAACGCGGCAGCTTGAAGGTCTTGGGAAGGGGTGACGTGCGCCGTCGGCGCGTTTTCGGCAGACAAGGATGGACTCCATCACGGAAAGCACATCAGGACGGCACGCGTTGTCCGGCTCTCCAAGGAGTTCATCAAGCCGGGAAATCACAATCCTCTGTCTGGCTTTACCGTGCGGACGTGAGTCCGGTGCGTGCACTGCTGGGCGCCAACTTGCCCACGATTCGGCTGAACCGCGGCTCAATCCTAAGTCGAGTTCGGTCCTGCTGTCAAAGACCCTACGGGGTTGAAGCTTATTGTTCCGACACTCTTGTGCTGCCCCGCGTCTGCCTGGGCACGCTTTCCGGCAGTGGCTGCGACTCAGGACAGGCTAGTGACGGCCTTAACTGCTGAAGTTCAGTACTGTCGGGCCACACGGCTCATAAAGGAAAAACGGTCTACTCAAAGAGTAGACCGTTTCGAAATCAGCCGACAAATCAGCTAACGATGCCGTCAAGGCATCAGGCCGTGAGTGCCTCTTCTTCATCCGCCCGCTTGGCATGTTCAGCATCGAACCAGCCTTCCAGGGTGAAGAAGTCCGGCATCGTCAGGATGAACAGGTCGCCTCGCGGACCTTGGTACACCGGAACCGAAGCTTCGCCGCGTGCAGCGAGTTCCCGGTTTTGCTTCTGCAGGAACGCTTGGGGAGCGATGTCGAAGAAGTTGCGATGGTGAAACTTCCAGCCGAACACGGAGAACTGGGACTTGTTCCTCGTGAGCGACTTGACGGCTGCGTCCCGGAATTCGCGCATGGCCGCTTCCATGCTCTCGGCTTCCACCGGCAGCAGGGGCTTGCGGTACGAGCCGTCGGCGTCGTAGCCTTCGTAGGTGATGAGCAGTTTCATGATTGTTTCCTGATTCGTAAGAGTTGAACTAGCCAGGTATAGAAACCGTTTCGTCTCTGCGTACACCTGCGCTAGCGCCCCCCTGCCCTCGCGACGCTTCGAGTGGCGGTTTCGATAACAGGCCAGCCTGCCCCTAGCGCGGACCACGCCCGGTCAATCCGGGGCGTTTTGAACGTGCACTTGCAGGCTTAGTGCGTTTTTGCTATAATTAAGTCTAATACGACACTAAAGCCTAAATTCAGCGGCTAAATCGCCTAGCCAAGCTGGGCGCATCCCGAACAAAAACAACTACAAATCATGACCACTCAAAAAGAAGAACACTACAGCGAGAGCCAGCTTTCATCGGTCAGCCGAGCCCTGTCGAAAGTACTGCGCCACGAACCCCAACTGATAGGAGTCACCCTCGATGCCCAAGGCTGGGTCGATGTTGACGTTTTGCTCGCAGCCATCGGGCGCGCATCGCGTTCGAGCAGTGCAGAGAAGCGACTCCGAACGCTACCCTCTGTCACACGCGAATTCCTTGACCAGGTGGTCGCCCAGAACGAAAAGAAGCGCTTCTCGTTCTCGGAGGACGGCAGGCGCATTCGAGCGGTTCAGGGTCACTCCGTCGAGGTGGAACTGGGGCATGAGGTGCTCGAGCCGCCGGCCATTCTTTTCCACGGGACGGCCGCTGCGACGTGGCCTGTCATCCAACGGGAAGGCCTCACGAAGCAGAGCCGCCATGCGGTTCATCTATCGGCAGAGTCAGGTACAGCGGTTTCCGTTGGCTCCCGACATGGCCGGCCGGTTGTTCTGGAAGTCCTTGCGGCTGAGATGCACGCGGCTGGCTACAAGTTCTCTCAGGCGGACAACGGTGTCTGGCTGGTGTCCGACGTACCGCCGAAGTTTCTGCGCCTCCAACAACGCTAGGAGGAGCTAGCGCCCGTGCTCCCGTGCGCTGCGGGCGTAGCGTGGGACGGGGTACGACGACCGGGTATCCCGCGGCTACCCCTTGAGCAATTGCGGGGCGAGTGTCGAGCGAGGCGCCCCGCCACGCTCTTGCCTTCGTATGGGCTGTTGCGGCGACCTCAAGCTCGACGCACGCCCCGCCCTCCTTGTGATTTCGCGTCCCGGCGTTACCGGATGCCTAAGAGGTTCGGGTTGGTCGCGCCACAAGTCTTCGTACCGCTCCATGAGTACCCCCAGGACCTGAAAGCGTCCCCAAAACCGGGGTGTCCCTCCTAAGACCTCGTCTCCCATATTTTCCAAGAGCTGGAACCGCTGTATATTTGCCCAGGCCGCCGGCCCGTCGACCTGGAAAACAATGCATATGTCCCTCCTCGCTACCGTCTTTTTCGTTGCCTTCGTTGCCTTGCTGCTGGGTCTTGTATTGGGCTGGCTCTTTTTTCGAAGCAAGGCAGCTGCTATGGCCGCCACGGCCGCTGCGGAGGTCCGCGCGCAGAGCCAGGGTGAGCTGGCAACCCTGACCGAGAGGACAACGTCACTGACCGCGGCCCTTGCGACGGAGCGCGACCAGCACGGTGCACTCCGCTTAGCCTCGGAGGCTTGGCGGACGCAACTGGATGGCTCGTCGAACAGCATCGCGCGGTTGACCGAACGCGTTGCCCGTGTTTCCGAGCTGGAGTCCGACAACAGCTCATTGAGAACGTCGCTCGAGGAAAAGGACGCAGAACTGCGCCGTATCGCTGCGGCACACGGACAAAGTAGCGAACGGGCGGCTCAGGTTGGACAGCAGCTTTTGGAAGCGAACGCCGCCCTGGCGGAGGTTCAGGCCAAATACGATACCGCGAACACGGCCTTGCAGCTCGCCAACGAGGCACGTGCGGGCTTTGAACAAGCCGCTAGTCGGGTACCTGCACTTGAGGCAGAAGTGGCCAGCTTGACCACGTCGCTCGAAACCCGCGACGCCGAACTGCGACGTGTATCCACCGAAAACGGTCAGAGTTCGGAACGGGCCCAGCAACTGGGCCTGCAATTGCAGGATGCCAATAGCGCATTGGCGGATACGCAGTCGAAGTTGGCAACAACATCGACGGCTCTGCAAGCGGCGAATGAGGCCCGCGCGGGCTTCGAGCAACAAGCCCTTCGAGTGCCGACGCTTGAGCAACAGCTTATGGAGACATCCACGCAATTGACGTCAGCACGGGATGAGCTTGCTTCGCTTCGTGAGACTTCGAGCGGTGACGTGTCTCGATTGACCGCAGAACTCGTGGCCGAACGCGAGGCGCACGGACTGGCCCGCCAAGATGTCACCAGCTACCGAGCAGCCTCGACTTCGGCGGAAACCCGAGTGAACCAACTCACCGAGGAACTGACCGAGCTGCGTACGCGCACCGACGACGAACGGGTTCACGGTGCGGAAAAACTTCAACTGCTCCTTGACGCTAAGGACGTTCTGTCCGACCAGTTCAAGACACTTGCGACTGAAATCCTGGAAGACAAGGCCAAGCGGTTCACCGAACAGAACCAGACCAACCTGGGGCAACTGCTGGACCCTTTGCGAACGCAGCTCACCGAGTTCAAGGGCAAGGTTGAAGAAGCCTACCACCAGGAAGGAAAGGACCGCACCGCGCTGGCCGAGCAAGTACGCAACCTGGCCTCGCTCAACCAAACGCTCAGCGAAGAAGCCAAAAACCTTACCCGGGCGTTGAAGGGCGAAGCAAAGACCCAGGGCAACTGGGGTGAGCTTATCCTGGAACGGGTGCTGGAGGTGTCGGGCCTGGAAAAGGGCCGAGAGTACCTGGTACAAGACAGCCAAACGCGTGAGGATGGCAGCCGTGCCCAGCCTGACGTCGTACTGGTGTTGCCAGAGGAGCGTCGGCTCGTCGTGGACGCCAAGGTGTCCTTGATTGCCTACGAGCGGTTTGTTTCGGCAAATACCGACGAGGAGCGCACAGTCGCGCTCAAACAGCATCTCGACTCGGTACGGACGCACATCAAAGGACTTTCGGAAAAGAACTACCAGCAGCTCTACGGCTTGCAGTCGCCCGATTTTGTGCTGGCATTCCTTCCCCTGGAGCCTGCGTTCATGCTTGCCGTCACAAATGACAGCCAACTGTTCATGGATGCCTGGGAAAAGAACGTACTGCTTGTGAGCCCCTCTACCCTGCTCTTTGTCGTACGCACCGTGGCGCACCTGTGGCGCCAAGAGGCCCAAAGCCGAAACGCGCAGGAGATTGCCAAGCGGGGGGCCACCTTGTACGACAAACTGTCCGCGTTTGCGGTGGACTTGTTGAAGGTCGGCGACCGGCTCACGCAGGCCAAGGCGTCGTATGACGAAGCGCATGCGCGATTGGCAACAGGACACGGCAACATCATTCGCCAGGCGGAGATGCTCAAGGACTTGGGCGTCAAGCCCACCAAGACCTTGCCCGCCTCACTGGTCGCGGCTGCAACCGGCGACGACGATATTCTGTTGCCGCGGCCGTCTGCCAATTTGGAGGAAGCCCCCGCGCCCACTCTCGCAGCGATGACGGCTACTGTCGGGGAGTCGGGGACGCTAGTGTTCGATGCACCGCCCGCGTTGAACGACTGAGCAGGCATCGGTCACCCTGAAAACAGACTCAGCCCCGCTGGCCAGTGCCACCTCCGTACGAAACTCGGCAAGGCTAGTTACTGAACCGGCCCCTGGTGGGCCTGCCATAGGTGTTCTGCCATCTGCATGCGCCCACCCATGCGAAGGGTCTCGTCTACGGCGTACGGCTGCGCCATCGCCTTCCGAGTGGCTGCGTCGATGGGCAACCAATGAGTCGTCGTGCCGAAGACCGTGTGCATTGCGAGAAGCAGCACTTCGGTGCGGTCCGGATGCTCCGACACCGCCCGGCCGTTGAGCGTCGTTGCCGAGTTGCCCATGACTTGCCACGCTTCGGTAATATGGGCAACTACATCGGGCCGCGAATAACCCGCCTCCAGCAGAGCCGCGCGTAGCGGGCTCTCGCTGCGAAGAATCCCCGCGATGACGGCCATCATGAAGTCCTTGGACTGGCTGGTTTCCTGCATTGCCTTGGTCAGTTCATGAGGCACCGATTCAATATCTGCAATCTCGCCCTCTTCGGGTGACATCGAAATTAGCAGCAACGCCGGCTGGAGTTCGCCGTCTTCGTTGAAGTGCTCGACCATCTTTGGCGTGAGCGCTTCGTAGATAGCTTTGAGGTCAATTGACGAGATGTGCCGAACCAAGGGGGAGGACATTTATGCAGTTCCTGTGAAAGCGAGTACGCCGGGTGCGCTGAGTTCTACGCAACGGGCCAACGCCACACTTTACATCGAGATTGAAGGGCTGCCCAGTCCCAGCTAAAGCCAAGCCCCTACACATGGCACGTTTCAGGAGCCCTTTGTGCAAGCTAGCCGACCCCTCGTAGCCGCCGACCAAAAAACGCCAACGACCTGGCCAACCGGCGCACCGCTACTCGAGCCCGTTCGCATTCCGATTGCCATCTGCCGCAGTTGCGGAGCCTGTGTGACCGAGGCGAACCCTTCGCCTTGCCAACAGGAGCGTTGCGCCGCTTGGAGCTCCGGCGCCTAAGCAACCGGGTCGAACAGTAGGGGCCTAATTCCGGCTCATTTCGCTATACGCGAGCATGACCCGCTCCGTTCCCCCCGAACCGGCCGCTAGGCTGGCTTCCGCTGTCCCTGCGCAGACGTCGTTGGCCCGGCTCCGCTTCTTGGGCTACTTTGGCGTCCAAGTCAACGCGCTGCTCGTCCCGCTGGTCGTTTTTCAGTTAACGGGCAGCGCCAACCTTGCGGGCGCAGCGCTTTTTATCGAATGGTTTCCGAAGCTGGGGCTGTACTTTGTCAGTGGGTCTGTTGTCCAACGCTTCGGAAGTGCCGCATGCCACCTCGGGCTGGAGCTTGCACGAGTCGCTGCCCTTGTGGGCATTTCACTCTCAACGCTAGGTCTGGGCTCGGTGTGGGTGGTGTCAATCTCCGCTGCGCTCTACCAATGCGCCAATGCGATATCCAACACCATCTTCGAACGGTCGGTGACGCATTGGTGGCCCACGGATAGCCGTGCGCAAGGGCACGCGCTCATGCTCAAACGAGACCAATGGGGCTGCCTCGCCGCGCTTCTGTGTGGGCTGACGTTGCGCGACCCCCAGTATTTGGCGCTGTTGACACTCGGTGTTCAGGCGCTGTCCAGCTTGGCAGTAGTGCAACTGCGCAGGATGGTGCATCCGACCAGTGACTCCCAAGGGGCGGCACGTCAAGGGCTTCGGCAGCAACTGCTAACAGACTTCCGTGCCGCAAATCAGGCTGTGCTCTGGAAGCTGTGCGGCCTGGCCGTACTGCTATCGACTCCGGTGGCACTGGTGTTCTCTGCCTTGGTCTTTCTGCTCGAACGAGCCCAGCCCGGCATTGCTGGAACGACAACGTGGCTGTCGGGCCTCTTGTTGGCAAGAACTGTTGCATCTCTCGTTGCCATGACGTGGGTTCAACGCCAACTCCGCCAGCCGAACCGCGAAAAGGCGATGGCGACCGGCGGTCTCGCAATGTTGCTGATGGGTTGCTTCGCCTTGGCACCGACAGAGCCGGTGATGCCTGTGTGCGCAGCAGTCATTCTGGTCGGTGTTGCCGGCTACCTGTACCTACCCTGGCTACGAACGCTTCGGCAAGAGCTGATTGCGGTGCACGTCCCCCAAAACTCTCGCTCAGGTGCTACGGGCATTCTGATTGGCGTCGAGGCAGGCGCCTACTTGGTGGCGGCAGGGCTGCTGTCCGCGCTAGGGGGTCATTTAGGGCTGCTGATGGGCGCCGCTGCCAGCATGGTCGCAACAGCCTTGTGGCTGCTATGCCGTCGCAGGGACTAGCCGGAGCATGGGCCTTCGCCGGCGACTCTTTCAGCACCCCACAACAACAACCAACCACCAAACCAACGGCGTTCGCCGCAGGGCGTGTGCGGTACAGCGCCTATAAATTGCCGTGCTACACGTCATACTCATTGTTTCGCGCAATGACCGGGGCCTGTTACCCGCCGCTCGCGCCTCCCTTCGGAGAACGGTAAAAGCAGCTGATTGAACTTCCCTCGTTTCGCACCCCTTCTAACCTCTGGGCCGATTCGACAATGCGAGCACTCGACCTTGCTGGCCCTGGAGAGTTTGAATGTCCGTGCATGACTACAAGCAGCAGGCGCAACGCCTGGCTGACCATTTTTCGGCTGTTCACAAGCTTCGGTTGAAGCCGTCTCGCGCGCTCGAGGCCATCGCGGCCCTTCATGGCGCCAAAGATTGGAATGTGTTGCATGCCGCAGCGATTGCGGCACCCGAGCCTACGCCAGTTAACAGCTGTGCGATTCCCACAGCTACCCCCGCACCTGGCAATGGCCAGGGACTATTCCAGCAGATGAAGCTCTCCGATGCGTCGGTAGCTGAAGAGCTACTTCGTCGACAAGTTCTCCTCTCGGGCGGCTCAGCGGAGCAACGATACTCCTCCCTCCGACAGCTTGTCGCTGCCCAAACCCGTCGCGGCAGCCTGCTCTTCGTGGACTTGGCCGAACAGCCCCTGCTTCATCAGTTCACCGAATGGGTCCAAACGACGTCGCCCAGCCTACGTCCGATTACCTTTGACGTCCAGGCGGCTTCGCAATACTCGGTGAACCAACTCGAAGGTACGGACGAAGACTTGATGGCGAACGCTATCTTGCACGCACTTCCGCCTTCGAAAGCGAACAGCCCCGGTGCAGACTTCTACCGACAGCAGGCGAATTGGGCGCTAACAGTGCTCTGTGCGGCCTTACTCGCGGCTGGTGAACGCGTGACCCTGATTCGACTGGGGCACCTTCTCCGAGAACCCGCGCGCGAGCTTCCCCTACTACTGAGCCAAGTACCGCAGGGCGCACCTCATCAGGCGCTGGTCTCGTTCATGGCTCTCTTCTCCAAGGGAAAGCCGAACGAATACCCGATGCAATGGCAGCTTATGCAAGAACGCAAGCTTGCGGGCGAGCCCATTGAGTCTGCACCACCCCTTGATGAAGCCCGGCTGAACACACTCCTTGGCGGCTTGGTGGGTCGACTGGCCCAGGTGAATACCCATCCCGCCTTTGTGGGAGGCATGCCGTTTTCGTGGGCGCAAGCCTTTGCTGAAAAAACTCCGATTTACGTACGCGCCAGCGGACCCGGTCCATCCGAACTAATGGGCGCCCTGGTTCGACAGGGATTGCAAGCAGCGCTAGGGGGCCACAGTCCCGGGCCGTTTACCGTGTTTGTGGCCGGACCTGGCGCCGAGTCTTGGCTGCGCCCCGGGTTCCTGCACGCTCCCCGGGTGGGGCGAGGTGTCGGAATTGTCATCGAAGCGGCGGAAGCTGCGGTGTCTTCGAACGACATCGTATATTGCCCCTCGGTGTGTGCGACGATTGAAAAGGATTTCCTGGGCGACCCGTTCCTGAATCTATTGGAAACAGCCACCCGTCGGCGAACCTGCGTAGCCCTGAGTTGAGCGCCAAAGCCCCTGCAACGGGGCGTTTACGTATCTGCGCTGAGCGATACCCGCCCAGCGCGTTAACGCAAAAGCGCCTCGGGCCAGCGTCGTGCTGCGGACAAGTCGTGCATATAAACAGAGGCTATACGTAGGCAATACCTACTAGCGGGCGCCCTGCCCGGCACGCTCATGCCGAATTCAAAAGCGCTATTTCGCCTATCCGTGGTTCTCGCAACCGTCTGGGCAATGGCGACGCCATTATCGGTAGTGGCTCAACCAACAGTGGGCGAGCAACAAAGCGTTCCCGGTCTCGCTGTACCACACGCAGTCATGACGCGTCTTATGCAAGTCGACGGTCGTACTTCGGCAGACTTCGAGCGCAGCTGCCTCAACGGAGAAGCAGCCGTTTCGTTGTCGGTCCTCCGCAATTTTGATGCGCCCGCTTCGGACGGCGCCCTGTCGGCTCCGCAAGCCGAATACCTCTTGGCGTACAACACTTCAGATACGGAGTTTGAACCCAAGACGGTGTTGAAGCGGTTCGTCGAAACTGCACCGACGCTCACGGACCAGGTCGGAACGACAGAACTGGCAGGGCTATTTCCCGAGATGGCGTGGCATTGCCCTGCGCCGGGAGCGCCGGCGTCGTTCGCGGCGGTTGGTCACCAGCTCGGACACTTCTTTCATTCGCACGCCGACGGTATCTCAGCCATGAATTTCGGTAACAACGGAGCTGCCGCTGAGGCCTTCTTCGCAAAGCTCTCTGCGTCAATCAGTTCCATTCGACTGGCCGACCATGTCAGCTACCGCGAAGGAGCTGCAGCAACCAGCACTTGGGTTCAGCGGTCTCGCGCGTGGATGACCGACGCAGGGGACGTCACCGCGACATTGTCGCAAATGCAGACCCGCTGGCAAGTGAGCGTTGCATTACCAGCTGCGCCCGACTTACGTTGACGAGCCCTTCTCCGTGGCGGGATATCTTACCAAGGTAGCCCGGGCCTCCGGCTAGATAAAGGAAACGAGCGCCGGGTTAGGCGCTCGGATGAATTTCGACAGCCAATGGCTGTAGGATGCCTGAAGCTCAGGCGCCCAGCGCCTCGAGAAGGGCCGACAGCTCAGGCGTGAACATACCCGGGAAGCTGCTGGCGCACTGCAGGCAGCAGTACGTCGGTGCGCCTTGGTCGCAGCGATGGCGACCGGTAAACACGCCCGTGCGGCGGGTAAGCGCTTCAGTGTCTGCCGGAAGCATGAATGCACCCTCGGTGCAGATGTGACAGAACACGTTGCCGGAGTCTTGCTCGTCGATAGGGCTGGTCTCGTAGCAAACGATGTCCGAGTTCAGGATGTCGCGACCAATGTCAAGATGGTGTTGCATGGAAAATCTGATTTAAGTTGAATGACCTGTCTCGTATAGCGCTACCGGGCTGGTCAGCTAGCTCGGCAGTCCGAGACGTGTTCTGAGACATCGCTACACCTCCTAGGTCAAATCAAATACATCAAGGATTTCTATGTTCGAATACCTCAACGAAGTCGTTCCCCAAGTCAACGAATTCTTCGTGCTGACAGCTTCTGACATCTCGTGCCGAAAAGGTGCAGTGATGCAAGGTCGGTTGAAGGTCGGTGACATTCTGCTGTGCACACAAGCAGTCCAAGGTGCCAAGTGCGAGTACCGCCTGGTCTTGGCCAGCGCCAGCTATGTCGAAGGGCTCCCTTTGGTGTTCCAGAGCCTGCCGTTGGGCCAAAAGCTCAACGTCAATATGGACGCTCAACAGCTGGAGCGTCTCAAGGCTTGCGAGTGCGTCGAAAACGACACCGTGCGGAAGGAAGTCGCTCGTATCAACGACGAGTTCGACGAGAAGACCAAGAACAATACGCGCACAGTGACCCTTCATGGTCGTCCGGAAGCCACGTTCACGATGAACGCAGAAGAAGCCGCCATCCTGCTCGAAGCCAGCCAGCTGCACTACGACCACACCTGCAAGATGGCCAGTGCCGAAGGAGGCTTTATTGCAACCTGGCACCGGATGACAACTCAAGAGGGCATGCCAGCAAGCTGGCGCAGTCTGACGGGTGAATTTCGTCAATTCGACACTGCCTTGAAGTGCCTGGAGTTCCCGCTCCCGTCGCTGACCGCAGAACAGAAGGAAGTTAGCAGCAACCTGTTCGGAAAGTTTTGGGACATTTGTACCAAGATGAACGAGCTCTACGCGCAGTGGCAGTATGCTTTCGAAGTGCCTGACGCGAAGTCGCAGTACGCTTTCGAACTGCCCACGAAGAACGCTTAAGTTCACTCAGCCCACTCCGATGGAGTGCCTGGAAGCTACTCAGGCATTTGTTCAAAATCGCCCCAGTCGACGACTGGGGCTTTTCTTTGTCGCGACGAACGAACGGCTAGTTCCTTCTGAACTTTTTTGGACGCAGATGCTTGCGTATAAAAGTGTATGCTATACACTAGACACTACACGTCAAGCTTACCCGCTTCTGCCCCATGACATCCTTCGGTTCCTACGTTCGAAACGCTCGCGAGCAGCTTCAAGCATCTGAAGGCGGCGAGTATTCGCTGCGCAAGGTGGCCGCGCGTGTTGGCGTGGGGGCCGCGTACCTGAGCCAGGTCGAACGGGATGCGGGCAGCCCTCCCACTGAAGCCACCGTCCAAGCATTAGCCGCGGAGTTGAAGCTGGATGCAAACGTACTGCTGGCCATGGCCGGTAAGGTATCCACGGAGCTCCAAGCCATCATCATGGCACGTCCGCAGATGTTTGCTCAGATGCTCGCGGCTTGTCGGGACTTGCCTGACCATGCAATTTTGAAGCTTGTGCGTGAAGTGCGTGATGGAGAGTGGTGACCTGCTAGAACACTCTGCCGCCATCCGTCCTGCCGACCTTGACTTCTCTCTAAGAAAGACGCTCCTCATGCTAACCCTCGACAACAATACCCTGACCGTTCGCTTCCCGGAAATCCATCCGGATGCCGTCTGCACCATCGAATTTCAGCGCACGCTTCGCATCCCTGACGACAACCGCACTCACAGTCTCCCCCCAGGCCTGGGCCGCTTTCCGCTGGCTCACGTCGACGACCATACGAGCAGACTGCCTGAGGCCTGGCAAAAGCGTGGCGGCATTTTCCTGCCAATGCACGAGACCGAGGCCATGTGGCTGAGATTCAGCTCGAGCTACCCTTTTGCGGTCAAGATTGCGGCGGGCAAGGTCAATGCGGTCACGGGTGAATCTTGGTCGACGGAGCTGCATGGCAGCAAGGGCAGCGCGGTCAGTCGCGCAATCGGCGCGGACATCGATGACCAACAAGACTACCTATCTATCCCTCGGCAGCCGTGGCTGGATGGGTTCTGCGTGGGCAAGGGCAAGATTCGCCAATTCGTGGCGATGCCACTGGGCGACGGCTACACCGTCGAGGAACAGCTTACGGGCGAGGCCCTGCATGGTGGCCTGCAAATCATCGTCTATCCCCTCAAGCCTGAGTTCTACGTCCGTCCGCGCAGCCGGGTGGTTGCCAGTAGCGCGGGCATGTCTTTCGCAGCTACCAGCTTGGGAGCCGTCAAATCGCCGATGCGTAGTTTGAATATGAATATGGGCATGGCCCCCGGTGGGCTGATGGAGCAGGTCATCCACGAAGATAGCTGGGGCATTGACAAGTTCGACCAATCCATCAGCGCGAAGTGCTTCGTTCACCTGCTCAACAGCCGGCAATACGAGACGGTCACGGGCAAGAAGCCACCGCACGCCGCTCCGGCCGCAGCTGACTACACCAAGAATGGTCTGCCCTGGTTCGCTGTGAACGACACGGGCGCCAAAGCACTGCCAGGCGCTCCTGCCCTGCAGAAACTAGACAGCGTGGCCAACTTGGGGAACAAGTTGGGCCAGAACCCTCTTCCGGACAACACGCCGCTACCCTTCGCGCCGAAGGTTGTCATGGTGTCGCACGGCAACAAGGTGCGAGAAGGCGACTTCTGACGGCTTTGCGGCTTGAGTGCGGTTGCGTTCCGCACGGGCGTGCCGCTTCGCATGGAAGTCCCTCGGTTCATAGGCGCCTCAGTCTGCTAGACCTGGTTCTAACCAAGAAAAACGTCCGCTTCATGCGGACGTTGAAGTTTTAACGAACGATGGGCGTCACCTCAGTCTTTCAGTACCCCGGCTAGAGCGCGCATACGCAACACTGCGGTCTGCTTGAACGACAAGGTGCTCCGTTGTGTGCTAAGATAATAGCAGTTTTTCCACCCTCCCCCTTGCTGCCAGCGCCTGGCGGCGTCGTACTGGTCAAGCCGATGCACACCACTGACAGGATAGTTCACTGCCACCTTCGCTTGCAGGTGGTGTCTGCTGCATCCCGCGACATCGTGGAGGGCGCACCAGGGATGCACTGTCTGGGCTTTCCGGCCGGAGGTGGACTGCCTGCCTTGGTCGTTGTCATGGACGAGGCCCTCTACAACGAAGGGGCGAGCGCCACCAACAGCATTGAAACGGTACTACTGCACTTGCGTAAGCGCTGGGCCGGGCTGATTGACGTCGAAAAGGCCCTGGTAGTGGAACGCGACAGTGAGGGCGCGTTCGACCACACCTATCCCAACTGGGGCTCCAACCATTTTCAAGGGCACGGGCCCAGTATCAGCTGGTTGCCATTGCGATGGCCCGGCATCACCAGCCGAACTGAAGCGGCCTTTGTCGCCATGTTTGGTCAACGGGCCCGCGTTGCCCTGGACTGTGCAGGGAGTACACTGAAATGAACCGCGCAGAGTCAACGATGCACCAGGGAGTTCTGCTGCTCACGAAGAGAATTGTCTACAGTGGACGTGAACAAATCGCGGCTTGCGACGCCAAGTGCCATAAGGCATGGGGCATCCAGGAGCGGCCGAAGCTTTCGCTGAGTGACAATCCCGACGACGTCGTCTACTTGAGCGATGGCGAGTTGCCAGAGGCACCCGCTAACCCCGGTACGTTTGAAGGTGGCTACGGCAAGCCCCTGGACGAATCAGAGCGCCTCAATCGATGGTGTGTCCGGCAGTGCGAACGGTCTGATTTCGCCCCGACACTGGCGGAAGTCAAGCTTCGCGACCACAGCGTTCGCCGCTACAACATGCCCCGCAGCGACCCGTTGCGAGCAGCTGACGCAAAACCGTAAGAGACCTTGGCGGAGCCGTTCCTGGCAGGCATCGCTACACCGGGATAGGAACAACTTTAGCCAGAGGCTTTCAACATGACTAAGCAATACATCATCGCCACGCACAATGGTGCGTTTCACGCTGACGACGTTGTCGGTGTCGGCATCCTGGCCGCGCTGTTCGACGTCAGCGACATCCTGCGCACCCGCGACGCAGCACTCATCGCCAAGGCGGACTTCGCCGTTGATGTCGGTGGCGTCTGGGACCCTAAAACGGGCCGCTTCGACCACCACCAAAAGGGCTTCGAGGGCCAACGGGACAACGGGACTGTCTACGCTAGCGCCGGCCTTGTCTGGGCCGCACACGGCAAAGCGTACATCTGCAAGCTGGCGCCCGAGCTGTCCGACGACCTCGTCATGAAGGTCTTCGAAGGCATCGACCGCGAGTTCATGGAACACGTTGACCGTGCTGACACCGGCGCGGCGCAAGGTGCGCCAGACTTCTTTGGCATTTCTGCGCTGATTGCCTCGTTCAACATTACTCGCCAAGAAGAACAATCGCACCACCAAGCGTATGGCGGCCGTCCCGACACTAACAAAGTGCTTTCGGAGAACTTTCGCATGGACCGCTTCACCGAAGCCACGCGCGTTGTCCAACGGCTCCTGGCCCGCCTGGTGGCTCAGTTCTCGGCTCAGTACGCGGATGAAGCCATTGTCCGCAACGCGCCTCGACTCGAGGGCGGCAAGGTATTGCTGGTCGAGCACGCCGGTCTGGTCTGGGAAGGCGTCGTCATCCAAGAAATGCCGGAAGTTCTGTTCGTGGTCTACCCCGACTCGACAGACCAGCAATTCCAAGTGCGCACTGTCCCCGTCAAAGTTGGCTCGTTCACCGCTCGCAAGGACCTTCCCGCTTCTTGGGCTGGCCTGCGCGACGCTGACTTGGCCGCAGTCACCGGAGTCGAAGACGCAGTCTTTTGCCATAACGGTCGGTTCATAGGCGGCGCAGGCTCCAAGAACGGTGCGCTGCGGATGGCCCAACTGGCCCTGTGAAGCCAGGCCCTAGCTTTTCTTGAAGTCATTCAATGGCCGTACCTGTTTATCAGGTACGGCCTCTTACTTGCCGGTTTCCCCCAATCCGCGGGAGTGGGGTCAAAGCGATACCCAAGCTGCGCGCTGGCCTAGCCCTAACTCCCAAGGGGGCCGCTCAAATGAAAACGACCCCGCGAAACGCGGGGTCGTCTGAAGGATGGCAAGAAGGGCCACGCAAGCTACTGCGGATGGAACACTTCGTCGAGAAGCCTATCCATTTCGGAGCCTGGCGCGTAGCCCCGGTCCATCGCCGCACGAATGACTAATCCGCGCAGGGATACGAACGAGCGCGGGAAAAGTTCGCCTGCCGACCATGCACGCATGAATTCGTCCGAACCACCATTCCAGAAAACGCCCTGCGGGTCCGTTGCGAACTCCAAAACCTCATCGTCGAGGTCATCGCGACTCAGGGCGATAGACGGGAACAGCCGCTGCAAGGCAGTGGCCTCGTAGTAGTTGAAGACTTCCACAGCCGTCTCGAGTACGTCCGTGCGAAAGACCCGCTCTGCTTTGTTGTAAACGCAGAAAATCCCCCTTTCGCGAGACATGCGCACGTCGTGGCGACGTGACTTGGAAGAGCAGACGACGTGGTCACCTTCACCTAATTCAACAATAGCGGCCTGCACTTGCGCAAACGTAGTGATTGGGGTCATGAGAATGTTGTCCTTTTGCATGAATGCCTCTCCCTACGTGTAGCCAGACAACGCTTAGGCGCGTTGGCGACGTCGCCCGGCCCTATACCTGACAGGACAACTTGGAGTGCCCCCAATGGATTTGCTCGAATCAACATTTCTCTACGACCTGCAGTCCCCCTTCATGCGATTGCTGGAAGACACAGACCTGGGCTTGGTCGCTGACCACACCGACTTCGTTTTCGTCGACGGCGAGGAAGGCGACCACGGCGTTGTTCGATATCGCAACGCGGACGGACAACTCATCGCAGAGCACGTCATCCACGGCGGCGACAGCGACGATTGGAATTTGACGCCGCTTGGCGCCGAGCTCGTCAAGACGCGGCTCATGGCGCTGTTCGCGGAGGTCGTTGAAACCAAAGTGCAAAGCGCAGCGACCTTGCTGCGATAGTTTGTAGCTTAAGCTACCTTCACGAGAACGCTGTTCGCCTTCTCGACACCTTCTCATGCTCACTGACCTTCTTCGGTTCAGTGAGCTTCTTTTGAAGGCTACAGTGCGCTGTGCTGCCAGACCTCCGTACTTGCTATACGCAAGAAGGACAACCAGCTTCAAAAGGACCAACATGCAAGACATTGATAAGGCAATCGCCATCCTGGGTCGTACTCACGACGGCGATGACTTGACGAGTTACCACCTCAAGCTCGTGGAGCTTGGCGCCAACGACGGCTTGAACGCTTACGGCAAGACGGAACTCGAAGAGCTGTACCGTCAGGTCATGGCGGACAACTACGCGAACTACCCCAAGTACCTCTTCGGTATCCCGTACCTCACCCGAGATGCACAAGGCTACATGTACTGGCGCGACCAGCAGGTGGAGCACTTTTCGCACACGGACCTGGTCGAGATGCGCCGTGACGCCCAGCTCTTGGCAAACAAGTGCCTGGCTTTGGAAGCCAAGGGCTTTCCTGTTGCCGGGCGTACTGTGACAGAACCCGCCATTCTTGAGGCGCCGGCCGATATGCCTTGGCTGGAAGCGCTACTGCGGTTCTATGCGTTCTTCGAGAACAATGGTCGGCGCGTTGGGGTTTTTTACAAGCAAGACGGCAGTGTCGTCATTCTCGAAAAGACCCCTGACGAACGCGTAAAAGTCGAGCTGAACCCGTCGGCGCATGCCGCCTACCACCTCGTGGACCAACAGGGCCTTCGAAGCGTAGGGCCTGTTCGGTCCTACGGCCACGCAAGTCTTTTTCTACAGCAGTCTGGGCTCACGCCTGCAGACGTGCATTCAGCGCTCGGCGCCTAAGCCCAGGAGAACCCATGGATTTCCAATACGTACGCAGCACGTACGGCGTTCCGGCGGAAGCCGGTCGTCGTATCGTCATGGACGGCAAACCCGGCATCATCGTTGAGGACCGGGGTCACCACCTCGGTGTCAACTTCGACGCAGACCCGATTGGCCGCATTGTTAGTGTGCACCCCACCTGGGAGATGCAGTACGGCGAGATGGGCACGGTCAGGCGTCTTCGGCCTGCCCAAGAGCGCTCGCAAGCGCGCTACCGCCGATTTCTGGAGTATGGCGATGCGTTCTCGTCGTTCCTGGCGTATTGCCGCTGGGATGCACAACCGGAACGGAGCTGGAACGCCCGCTAAGACCTACCACAGCCGGGTCGCCAGCACCCTTCAATTCAGCTGACTGCCTCGCAAGTTTACGGACTTGCGAGGCTTTCCTTTGCTGGTTCGCCGAGGCGCGGTCCGGTTGCAGGATGAAGTCAACTGGTACAAGATAGCGGACATGACCTCTCGAATTCCGCTATCAACGCGTCCGGTCGGCCTACCACCTATTAACGTGAACTGGGAGACCCTCGGTGGCGCCGTCGTCTTCACCGGAACTGAGGTGCTACTGCAGACCGTGTTGCAAACTGCTCATCACGTCCAGTCGTTCGAAGAACTGCGGGAGCAGTTCCCCTTCCTGACTCGAACGCTGTTTCAATCCGCGCTGGCGTTTGCGAAAGAGTTTCCGGACATGGTTGCTCGGCCAATTAGACCAGGCGCAACCACGCTCGAGTAACTTGCATGAGAAGCGTATTGCACGCTGGCCAAGGCGGCGCCCTCACCTTCCGCCTAATGTCTGCCAAAACCAGATATGCCAGCGAAGCGTCGACGGCGCGGCGTGAACAAGCTGCGTTAACGAAAAATCGAAGTCATGGGCACAGGCACAATCGGCTTGATGACAGGCTCTGTCTGCAGAGCATCTTTCCCAACACCTACGATTTGGATAGAGGCACCCTCGCAGAGCGCTCGGTACGCCGTACGCACGCCAAAGTAAAGCTGTGCAAGCTCCGCCTCTCGAAGCTCCTTGTTGTCAAACACGAGCCGCTCAACTTCGGCATGGCGCCGATAACAAAAGACTTTCGCATGCGCCGCCATCCGTACTTGATTAGGCTCCTTGACTTGCCCTGGATGGGGGCCATTACCCACCAGCCAGAGGTAGTCGGGCGACCAGTCCACCGTAGTAATCCCCCCGTCCGCGGCGTCGAGCAATTCAGCCTTCAGCCGTAGGCTGGACGTCGTGAAGTCCGCGAGGATGCCCGGACCCGCAATCCAAGCGTGAAACATGCCCGCCTCGACGGCGTCTGCATGGCCATAACGAGGGCCCTGGATTTCCCGCGCATGACTGATGACGTCACCATCGCCGGAACCGATGCGCCACGCTGCGCTGCCGGCTACGGCTTGTGCGTCCACCCCCAAGCTGCGCAACAAGTGCGCGCCGACGCTGGCGTAGAGCAAACAGTCGGCACCGTGAAAATCGGTGATGGCCTCGATGACCTGGCGCACCGCCTTGGCCACGAAGGCAGGTTGAACGGACGCCGCAGCGGTTGTGCCGACGGCTGATGATGCTTGCTTGCGTTTGGCTTCGCCCATGGACGTACTCCTGAGCCGGCAGTATGCCATCTTCGCAGGCCTGTGTCGTTGGCATATGGGACCCCTGTGGAAGCGTCGCTATACCAAGGAGGATTAACTACCGTTTAGAGGAACTCACTATGTCCGCTACCAGCCCTTTTCTGAAGTCGTGTCTCCTGCGTCGCAGCCAAGACGTGCGGCCCGGTGTCAAGAAGCTCATCAAGAGCGACCTGACGCGTGCCCAACGTCAAACTGCCAAGCGTAGCCTGGCCGGCGAAATCCGAACGATGGCCCCGCTCACGTCGCTCCCCGACTTGAACGACCTGTCGCCGGCCGAACTGGAGCTCTACGCTGACGCCTTTCTTCTGGCATCCCGGCCCGAAGACGAGGCGTTCTACGACACCGAAGGTTCCAACGACCTGACTCCGCAGGACTTCTTCGCCGAAGCCCCCGCCAATGTTCCCCTGCATCTGCTGGGTGCGTTGCCGGACTGGATGGTCGCCCAACTCGAGGCGGCCAATGGCGATGCTTTCGCGGCCCTCTCCTTGTTCGAAGCCAAGAGCCCCTCTCCCAAGGCGGCTATCTCGATGGAAGACGAGAAGATGTACGCCTGAGCAAGAAGCAAGTCGTTGTCAAAGACAACTTGCCTGCCTCAGACAATAGCGCAGCTATTCAAAGACCGTTCCTTTTTGGAGCGGTCTTTTCCTTTTCGTTCCAGTTACGGGTTCGCCATTAGAACGGCGGGGGATTGAACACATCTGCGCGCGCAAAGCCTTCGCGTAACCACCCTGACATCAGTTTCTGAACAGCCGCTTCATGCAACGCGCTCGGGTCTGCACGGCCCATGGTGTGAAGCCGGTAGTCACCCTGAATCGACGCAATGGCGCCGCCCGTCGGGCATGCGAGAAGACTTTGGCAGGTGTCATCACTCAGCCAGAACAACCGCTGATTGAAGTAGTACCCCGACGAGCTCACTGGCGAATCGGCCAGATGCCGAGCCTCTCTGAGTTCCCGGATTGTGGTCAACTCACGAACCTGCACGCTGAGACCCGTATCGGTTGTTACCTGACTTGGGCAGGGAGCCGCTTGCGTGAACAAGGCCTGCCGCTCAGTCTTCAGTTGAGCCTCCGCGGCGGCGATGTGAGACATACTTCCGCTTTGCGGCCCCGACAAGGCCTCCAGGAGCACCTGAAGACCGTCGGGAACATTCAGCAAGTGGGCGTCGCTCTTGACCGCTTCCAATGCGGTCAACTGCTCCGCTGCGGTCATTCCGAAAGTCGTTTCCGCATACACGGTGCTCAAAAACATGTTCAGGGCCTTCCAGTCCGTAGCGTCCCCCAGACCGACGAGGTAGTCCGCGCCGCGAGCTTGCTCGTAAGCCTGAAGCCGACTTTGAGGCTGAGCGATGACATCAGCCTCGAAGGCTGTGCCGTTGACCACGCACTTCCGGTAAGCTTCACGCTCCGCATAGATACGAGACGGCAGGAAGACGACGCTAAGCACACCCAGCTCACGGGCAGCTTGCTGGTAGACAGACTCGACATTGCCGCGGGGCCGCAGTGTGTGCAGCAAAACAGCTTCGGACGTCATTTCATCGCCAGCACCGTCCTCCCACCGGTTATTGCGTTCGTCTGCCAGGTTTCGCCAAGCGTCGTCCCATGCGTAGTACGGTGCCCACTGTGACTCCAACGACGCCGCCATAGTGCGGTACTTCTCGCCAAAAATGAAGCTGGCGGCCCGTGTACGCTTCAGCTGAGGCTTGAGCAGCGCGTCTTCAAGAGAGAAGCAAGCCCGGGCTGCCGTTTCGACGTCTGTTTGGACGTTGGCCAGCTCTTGTTGCTTCTTGAGCAGGCGCACAAAGGTATGCACCGGGGTATGGGCCGTGACAATGCGTAGCTCCCGAGTACGCAGGAACTGCTCGAAATGGTGGTCCCACGTCAGACGCTTGGTAGCGATATCGACCGCAACTCGAGTGCAGTTCAAGTCAAAACTTGAAATCACCTTGCGACTGTAATCCTGCGCGCGCAAGCCGCCGACCAAGGAGATGTAGACCTTGTTGACCAGACCAATTCGCTTGGTGGTCTCTAAGCCGTACGTCCCAACCTGTCGAAGGTACTTGCGCATCTCACCGTACTCAGCGGTCTCGGCGTAGCGAGCGGTGAAACGATTAACCCCCTGTGTCGCCTTGGTCGTTGGTCGAATGGTTCCATGCGGAACGGCGATGAAGACGTCGATGTCGTTGTAGACGCCGCCGCCAGAACCCCAGATGTCTTCGATGGCACTGGTAACAGCCTGACCTGCGACACAGCCGAATCGAGGCAGTTCCTGCATCGCCGCCAACCGAGCAAGGATGGCTTCGCCCATGCCCGGATGCAGTTTGATTTCAGACGACATGGGCAAAGATTCAGCGTTGACTGGCCAGATAGAGCCGCGCGACGTCTTGATGCGTCGGAAAGACCAGCTCGGTGGTCGAGGTGATGGGAACGAGGGCCCGGACTTCCCGCGTGTCGTAGGGAACACAGCCTCGCACGGCCACCTCTTCACCCGGTTGACGGGGCTGCGGTGCATACCGGCAGAAGATGAGCACGCGGTTTTGGTCCGTAATGCGCGAGCAAACAAGGAACCACTCCTGGTCGGGGGTCAGCATCCCACACTCTTCTCGGGACTCCCGTGCGGCAGCCTCTTCGATGGTTTCATGCTCATCGACGTACCCTCCGGGCAAAGCAACACCGCCGATACCGGGCGGAATGCCTCGAACAACGCCCAGCAGCGTCGGCTCTCCAGGACCTTCGAGTCGAATAAGGCCCACTGCAACAGGGGTCGGACCATTGACGGCGGGCGCGCCCGGGTCAGGGAGGCCTTCCAGCGTGAAGGCGTGTGGAGACACGGGCATCTTCAACATCGTGCAGAAAATGTAGACCTGGTTTTCGGGGGTTGTCTGCGACGTCACCAGCGACCAGTCTGATGGCTGGCTTTCCACGCTCGCCTGTTCGGCAGCAACGCGTGCAGCGGCCATTTCGATGCTTTCCAGCTCTCGAACGTAGCTTGCGATGCGGATGGGCTGGGGGTCTCCAGGCAGGACTGCGACGACGACGGGGTTGGGATTTCGGTAGGCCATGTTGATGTAGTTATTTCTTGTCAGTGTATTTTACAGCAGCACTCGAATTATGGAAAGAGCACTGCCAGCATTTTTAGCTGGCAGTGGAATTGAGCAGTACCCTCAGGGCACCGAGTACAGGTCGGTGCCATGGCAAAACGCCAACAGAGGTTTCAGTCTCTGTGCATCCGGAGGACGTTTTATGGCCTCTCGTCGTCTGCCTGGCTTGGATGAGCCTCCAAAGAGCATCGTCCCCGCCGTCCAAGAGCGGAAGCCTGCCGAAACAGTAGCTGACGCCCTCGAAAGGCTCCGAATTGACTGAAAAAGCCAGAGGCCGTGCTACTCTTCAGTTAGCGTAAGGTCCCGGGCAGCCGCCAATCGTCCTGTCGGGTATAGCGAGGATGACCAGAAGCCCCGTCGAGCGGCTGGCACGGTTCTCGCCACAGCCGGAGATGGCTCGGAGACACCCTATTCGGCAAGACGGCCTGACGCCGCCGGCCACTGCCGTGGATGAGCTGACCCACGCCCATCCGCGCCACACACGCTGGCGCATTCTCAGCTACCCTTGGCCGTTTCCGGTCTCGGTGACGCCAACGGCGGTTTGGCGGAACTACCTGGAGGAGACCAAGCAGGCCGTGACTGTGGCGTCCCCTGAGACAGTGCACAATGCGGTCGAGTTGCCAGAACTTGTCGCCATCGTCGTTCAGCAACCGATGTCGGTCAATCCGAAGGTCGGTCCGAAGGTCAAGCCAAAGGTCCAGCCGGACAAGGCTCCCGGAAACACGTCCAAGGCCACGCTGAAAAACCCACTCAAGAACAAGCGGAGAATCGGCATGGCTTGACCCACCGACTCGGCTTACTTGCCGAGGACTTTGTGGGCGTGACGAGGAGCGCCGCCGAGCCAAGTCGGCCTGTCCAGGACTCGCAGTGCGCGGCCTTGGTGCGCCACGCGCAACGACGTCCAGTGGCGGCCGTCCTTCGCAAAGGTAAAGACGTTGCTGTGCGCTTCGTTGCGTTCGTCGAACTCGACGTCAGCGAGGTTCTGGGGCTTCGCCAAGGCGACTCGAAAAGCGGCGCGATGACCTCGATGGGCCAGGGCCTTGTCACTCTTTTCAGACGCGGCGCACGCGTTGCTCAAGACAGGATGCTTTTTATAGGAACGGGACATGAATGTTCTCCGGGAGCCAGCTGCTCACGGGACGTGTAGCGCAAGCTTTTAATACCCACTCGCAAGGAACACCACTTCACAGTTGCTTCCACCAAGAAATGCCCCTCGCGTAAGCAAGGGGCATTGGAATCGTGACAAACATTGGTGAGGTTAGCGACGACTTCTGCGTCGACTGACACCAAAGTACTGAAGGGCGGTACCTGGGTTACGCTGCAACAAAGGCAACGTGAACGACGTCAAGGCAGACTCCAGAGACTGGGCATTGAACTGCTGGGAGAGCAAAACTTCATCCCCTTGCATACTCGTTATGCTGACTTGGTAGGGCAAGTCATCAGGTGCAAGCCGTACCCGCAACGCACCTTCAATGTGACCCGGTTGCGCTGCGCTGCCGAACTCGATGCAGTCGAAAGCCCCGTTATCGAGATAGGGCAGCAAATGAATCAAATTGCTCATGTTTTGAACTCCATTGAGAAGCGATACAAAACCGAAGCGGGCGAAGCGTCGAAGACGCTCAAGAGAAAGTCCTTGTGCATGCTCGATGTCCTCAAAGAGAGGTATAGCGAGCACGAGCATGTGTTTTCGTTGGCGAAACTATCAAAGTCGTTCAGATATCGACGTGCCGGACTAGAACCGCCGAAAGCCGCTGTCTATACAAGGCAGGCGCAATCTCGCGCTGTTTCTCGAAAGAAAACAATGAAGAAGCTCTCCGTCAAGGAAGTCAAGTCCGTCAAGGGCGGTAGCCTGTTTGGCTCCATCATCAAGGTGCTGACTGGCGCCTCCCTCCTCTCCGACCCGGTCGTTGCAACCGTTGCCACCACCACAGCGGCCGGTGGCGGCGTGGGCAGCACAACCGCCCACGCGTTGCTGCGTTAACCCTCCGCAGAGGTTGAACTGATGGGCCGTGCTTCGCAGGGCCCATTTCGCATCTGGAAGCGGAACACCGCACAGACTCGGTCGCTACACCCATCAGAACCCAACTTTTAACCAAAGGAACTTCTGATGGCCTCCATGAACACTCACGCCAAGACTTCCCGCCGCGGCGTCTCGTTTACGGGAAAGACCTTCGACCAAATGTGCGCCTGGGCAGATGCGCGTGGCCTGCAGAACGAGCTGTTCGACGTTGTCGTTACTCGTTGGCAAGCTTCGCGCCAAGTCCACTAGACTCCGCACTGACCTTCCTCAACGCCTCTGTTCACAGAGGCGTTTTCCTTTGTACGCCTATCGACAAGAAGTCTTCGCCGAGCACGCGCAAGGCTCAAGCTGGTTTGGTGTGCGCTGGCGGCTCTTCCCCGAAGAGCTTTTTGTAGTCTGCGTCACTAAAGTGCCCATAGAACACCCAACTTCTTGCCGCGGCGGGGGACAGTTCTCGAAAACTGGTCAGACTCTCGTCACACTGATGCACGTCTTTCAAGCAGTCTGCTACATTCATCGCATAGACCGTGTATTCGAGCGAGAAGTAGCGTCCAGACGGCGTCTGAGCTAGTATTTCTGTGCGCATGCGCTTGTCACCAAAAAACCCGGCATCCGGCCCGGTCACCTTATCCACCAGCAGTGCCCGCGCTGTACGGCCTTCGAAGACCGTGGCAGTCTGCGGGCCCTCCCCCGTAGGTCTGTCCGAGGTCTCTTGTTCGAAAGTTGAAAGCAGACTCCTTGCGTGGTGCGGGGCCTCGGAACGCAACTTTTCGATGTCCGCGGCGTTGTCGCAACCCGATAGAAGCGAGGCCAAGCTCAAGGGAACCAGCACGGTGGCGGCAGTCAGGAAGACTTTTTTCATAGAGAGCCTGAATAGTGGTGTCCTATCTGTAGACGTTGGCCTTTATCTTCGCTGGACCCCCTCGCGCTCCAAAGAAAAACTGCCTTCGCCAGGGGTGCGAAGGCAGTTGAATGTTGTTGCGACTATTGTTGCGGGTAGTCATCAGAAAAAGCAGCTCCCAGATGCAATAGCTCTTGGGTCCACTTCTGCAATTCCTGGCCATAGAGGGCATAGACAGCGTCGAGAGAAGCCAACTGACTACGCCACACCGTGATTTGCGCAATCGCCTCAGCGATAAGCACGTTGATGGGCAACGTGATGCCGATACGCTGCGCCTCTCGAGCGATGGCACCGTTCATCGTGGCAATTTCGGTAGCCAGACCGCGCGCCATCATGGAGTAGGCGCTGGTGTGGTCCGCCGCGTTCTTGCTGCCAATGGCGTATGCCATCGCGAAGAGCTCCTCCTCCGTGCCCACGTCCATCCCCGACAAATGTGCTGCCAAGGCACCTTCGCGAGCGAGTGCACGCATGAGCGCTTTGTAGCCGGGAAGCTCCAGCACCTCCCCCAACTTCTTGTTGAAGATGATGCCCAGACCATTGAACATGCTGTTCGCAATCGTCTTTCGCTTTTCAGGTGCGCTTTGATACACCAGTCGGATGAGACTGTCGTCACCCCAGAGTTCCCGCAACTGCGAGCCCACGGCCGTAGAGCTAGGCTCTACGGCGATGTAGCCACCCGGCGTCACCCGGTCGTAACCCGGATTCAAGGGGTCCGCCTTGCACGAAAACCATGCGACACCGGCACTGACGTTCCAGCTGGCATTGTGGGCCTTGACCCGTTGCGGCGTGTCCCAACCGTTTTCAAGCGTGACGATGTGCGTACCATCTGCCAATCCATGCAGGCTTGAAACGGCGTTGTCCGCAGTGGTTGCGGAGATGACAAGCGTTTCGTGGAGATGCGGAACGGCAGCCCCGCTCGATACAAATGTCACTTCATTGCGCGATTGCGGGCCCCCAAGGACCACTCGTTCGTTGCCCACGTAGAGCTGAACGCCCGAGCGGTTCGCTTCAGCGACGGATGCCGCTGAGCGGCCGTGTGCGAACACTTTGATGTGCCCTGCCAGCTTGCTGACGATGCCTCGGCCGATGCGGCCGGTCAGTCCACCCATGACGAGCACTTGCTTGAAGCGAGGCTCTCGCAAGGGCGCGGGGCAAACCGAAGCCGCAAAGGACTCTCGTCGGATTGTCGTTTGACTCATGAATGCTGTTCTCCAATATCGCACCGGTACGTCGCTAGACCGCTACCAGGCTTGGTTGTCCTAAAGCATGGTGTAGCGAAGCTGCCGAGGTACCGATAAAGGAGTGCGCTAGACTTTTGGCTAGGGTGTCGTGCCGGAGCCTGAACTGCTCGGGATGCAAATCCCGAGCGTATGTCGGGGTCTTGAACGAACAAACGCTTGACACAGGCACCAGTGTCCTGCACAATAGCACTTGTTGATGCCCGAGTGGCGAAATTGGTAGACGCAGGGGACTCAAAATCCCCCGCCGCAAGGTGTGCCGGTTCGAGTCCGGCCTTGGGCACCAGAATTGCATCAACGAGTTGACCACAAGTCAGCTTGGTTTCAGGAAAACTGGCGGCACCGCAGGCGAAAGCAACGGGTGTCTACCCTACGGCGCGGGAATGCGGCAGAGTACCCACAGGTGGTTGCGACCTGGACCGACAACAGCGAAAGGGGGAGCACCCTGCCTGATGCGTAGTGCCAAAGGAGGCACGATAAGCGACTGCTGGACACACCGGTTAAAAGCAGTTCCTTAGACGGTGAGATACCGTCATCTGGGGGATTAGCTCAGTTGGGAGAGCACTAGCTTTGCAAGCTAGGGGTCATCGGTTCGAACCCGATATCCTCCACCACGTTCTTTATCACCGTAATTCAACTCGATGAGTTGTCCACGATAAGTGGACAGCCAAGAGTCCTCTCACCAGCGGAGGCGTGGATTGACCACGCAATCTAAATGCTTAGTGGAACAAGCGGGTAACAAGTTTCGCACTTGCTATGCCAAGTTTACGCATACTGATTTCTTCCGAGGAGCTGGCAACCGCCAGCCCGCTGCTGAGAGGTCTCAAATCGAGGCATCAGCCTGCTGCTAGCTCAGAAAAGGCGCTCTGCCCCTACCTGCCGAAGGCGCCTGACGCTGTGGTGGCGGAGAGCCACTGACAGCACGACCCTTGGGGCGCGGCCGCGCGACAAGTTAGTCGCAAGAGCAGCCAGTAGTTAACTGGCCATGGAGGGGTTCTGGAGGTTACCCTGCAGCAGGCTGATGCCTTGAACGAATGCCAAAAGTTTTCCGTCGGGGTGTAGCGCAGCCTGGTAGCGCATCTGCTTTGGGAGCAGAGGGTCGCACGTTCGAATCGTGTCGCCCCGACCAAGTTTTAAAGTTTGTGAATTGCAGTCGCCAGCCCAATGCGACTAGGTTTTAAGAGATTTCGGGTCCTTAGCTCAGTCGGTAGAGCAGCGCCCTTACACGGCGTAGGTCGGCGGTTCAAGCCCGTCAGGACCCACCAGTTCAGTGGCGAAAGCCGGAGCCGTCAGGCTAGAGTTACAATGTCCGCGTGGCGAAATTGGTAGACGCACCAGGTTTAGGTCCTGACGCTTTACGGCATGGGGGTTCGAGTCCCCCCGCGGACACCACGACAACAGAATTTTGCGGGAGTAGCTCAATGGTAGAGCCTTTGCCTTCCAAGCAAATGACGCGGGTTCGATTCCCGTCTCCCGCTCCAGGTACCCTGAAGCGCCCACCCTTCGGCTTCCGTGAAACAACCCAAGTGCTTCCAAGGCACTTGGGTTTTCGTTTTTGTTTTTCAGGCTCATAGAACTTCTCGCTAGATGTCCTAACCACAACGATGCCCGTTTGGCCATCGTCTTCCCGTGGGCACCAAGGACACCCCATGAACGACGCCACCGTCCCGTACGAACGCCTGGATGAAGAAGACGGCTACTGCGATTAACCGCCGGCCACCTCTGAGACTTTTTGTTTAAGAGCGTCTCCCTGGAGGCGCTCTTTTTCGTCTACGAATTATTCGGCGTCCTTCGCGGAGGGTCGACCGACCCGACAGCGTGGCACAAATCAGCAGAACGGCAAGCGAAGTCACGGGCGGGCGCAACTCTGTCGCCATCGACGGCTCGTGGTTGAAAGGCACTCCAACCCAATAGCCGTCAGGGCGAAGCTGTAGTTCAGGGCCATCCGGCGGTGATGCCATGTACGCCGAGCGTGCCGTTCCGACGCTACCCGAATGCTTGCTGCCAGCACTATCCGCGAAGAGACCACCATTGGCAAAGAAAAGCTGCCCCCTAAATCTTTCGACATAAGGGGCAGTTCGTTTAAATCAGACCGGCGAAACACGGGTCTATGCGAAGGCCCCCATGGCGCCGCCTTCGTCGAATCAACACGAAGCAATCACTGCGTCAAGGCAATGTCTACGAATGCGGTGACCTGGGCTTTGCTCATCGCACCGGATTTGGTCGCCTTGACCTGGCCGCCCTTCACGAGGATGAGTGTCGGAATGCCGCGGACACCGTAGCGGATAGCCGCGTCACGGTTTTGGTCGACGTCTACCTTGGCAACTACAACCGCACCGTCTCGCTCAGCCGCGAACGCCTCGATGGCAGGCGACATGGCCTTGCAAGGGCCGCACCACTCAGCAGCAAAGTCGATGAGAACAGGGACGTCGCCCGCCAGGAGTTCGTCTAGCTGGGCAGTAGTGGCGTGGATGACAGTAGTCATGAAATCTCCTTGGAGTACATTTGAACGCGCATTGAAAATGCGATACAATGTGTAGGCATAAACACAGTCTGTAAATGTGCGATTGCGATTGAAATACTTCATCGCCGCATTAGTCAACGGGCCTCGACGCCGAATTGGCGAGCCATCATGAAGCTCCATATCCTTTCTGACTTGCACAACGAATTCGCGGACTTCCAACCGATGCCGGTGGATGCCGATGTCGTCGTGCTGGCGGGAGACATTCACGTCAAGGGACGAGCTGTTGAGTGGGCACTTGGAAAGTTCCCGAAGCACCCAGTGGTCTTCGTGCCGGGCAATCACGACTACTACGGCGGAAGTCTCGGTCACACGCTGAAGAAGATGCAAGAGCGGGTGAAAGGTACCAATGTCCACTTGTTGCACGACACTGCAGTCATTCTGGATGGCGTGCGTTTCTTGGGCGCTACCCTGTGGACGGATTACCGCCTGACAGGCAACGAGCCGCTCGCGCAGTGGGATGCACAACAGACCATGTCGGATTTCAAGAAAATCCGAGACGAGCGGTTCAGCCGTGTTCGTGCGTCGCAGTTCGCCGCGCATCATGCGCGTGCACGCAGCTTTTTTGAGCGTTCGCTCGAGCAGCCCTTTGACGGCAAGACGGTCATCGTGACGCACCACGCCCCCAGCGAACTGTCGATTGCCGAGCGCTACCGTCAGTCGGGTGGGCACCTGAACGCGTCGTACGCCAGCCGCCTCGAAGGACTGATGGGCCCCGCCGTGGCGTTGTGGGTGCACGGGCATACGCACGACAGCTTCGACTACGACATCTACGGAACACGCGTCGTCTGCAATCCGCGCGGATACGCAGGCGAGGATTTGAACGACGATTTCAACCCCGAGTTGGTAGTCGAGGTCTGAGCCGACGACCCGGACCCTTGCCGGAAAACGGCTGCCCTAGGACGTGGGAGCCTTCACACGGGTTTCCACGTCTAGGCCAAGCAGTCGGTTCCAGGCGGCGTCGAACATGTACATAGGCCAATCGTTGTGCTTGGCGCGAGGCAGTTCGATATAGTTTGACGAGCGTAGCAAGTTCTGCTGCGCAACAAGCGCCCTGCCCTGCGCAGTCCCGACAACATCGTCTTTTCCCGCCACGAGAATGCTGAGCGGGCCGTGGTACTTCAGGAGGTTCGCTTCCACCCGGTAGTGGTCTTTGACGAAATATCGGGCGGGAAACATCCAGAGGACGCGTGCAGCGGTTTCATCCATGCTCCTGAAGGGTGTGACCAATGCGAGTCTGTCCGGGGGCCCGGCCGTACCCGGGTCTGCCGCGATGGCACTCGCGATACCTCCGCCCAAAGACTCACCAACCAAGAGAACTGGTCCGGGGTACTGCCGACGGACGGCCGAATAGAGTGCCCTTCCGTCGTCGACGAAAGAGGTCTCCGATTTCTCGCCCTCTCTCGGGCCATAGCCCGGGTACTCTGCGAGTACCAAGCGGAGGCCACGCTGCGTGAAGTTCTCGGCCAGAACCATTCGCGAGCCACCAATTCCGCCGTTGCCGTGATACCAGATGGCCGTTCCGCGAACGGTGGCGCCTGCAGGCGGCTCGAGGACAATCGCATCAAAGGGTGCCAATAGCGTTGCCTTGAGCTTGTCATGGACGACATGCTCAAAGTTGGCTTGTGAAATGTGCGCGGGCGGATACAACAGACTGCGTTGGAACACAATTGCCGCGACGAAGACTGCGACATACGAGACGGCGACGCCGATGGCACGCTTGCGCCACCAGCGCGAGGACCGAAGGTCGTTGATGGGCGGAAATAGCTGAAACTTCATGACGGTACGAAAAGGCCATAGACGATGCCATGTATAGCTGGGTACGTCATCCCCTTCGCACTTCCCGCAGTCTCCGTTTCTCCGTAAAACTAGGCTGTCGCGACAGCGAGTGTGCCCCAAAATGACCTACGCCCCGCATCTGCAGGGCGCATTGGCTTCGATTGGGCGTCTTGGCGCTGCTCAGGGTCGCGCAGCCAGACCAGGGGCAACATTAGAAGCCAGCCAGGTATTGAAGTAGCGCGGGTCTCCCGTGACCTCCTGTCCCACCCATGCCGGAAACATCGTGTCCAGCTGGTCCGACTCGGCTTGGGTGGACAGCTCGATTTCCGCCAACACCAGACCAGTGTTGTGGTCCAAAAACTGGTCAACTTCCCAGCCAAAAGGACCCACTTGGACGTAGTGGCGCCGCTTTTGAACACGGGCCGGGCAAAGCGGCCACAGCGCTTGCGCAAAGACAGCGTCCACTGTCGTTTCGGCCTCGAACGCCTTGCCCTTTTCGCCGGTCGCCATCTTGCAGGTCAGGAGCCACTGCGACTCGCGCTTGCGCAACCGCGCGCAGCGCACGTCGTCTTGCATGAAGTACGCTTGTTCGACGACTTCACTATGGGTAGCGCTGCCGAAAACGAGAGCTGCCTGGTCTGCGTTGACGAGGAACTTGCGTTCGAATTCAATAGGGGTGCTCATCCTTGGGCTCCTGCCAGGTTGGCTTGGTGTACCGATTTCTCTTGGACCACGTTCAGCGGGTCTCCGGGGCCAAAGACCTCGCGACACGCAACGTAGCTGAAGGCGGGGAGAAACACCAGCGTCAACGGCGCAAGTCCCGGAAGAAGAAGAAAGCAGACCATGCAGACGACGCCCAGGCCGATGTCCAGGTTGAACATGGTTCGAACGTTCTTGTGCTTTGCAGCTTCCAGCAGCGCAGCCAAGGTGTCTTCATCCTCAATCGAGAACATGCGTGCCAGAGGATATCGCCAATACGAGCCAACTTCGCCAGAACGCAGCCCCAGAAAACCAAAGTAGACCAAGCCTCCGAGCTTCCACAACGGCGAACGCGGCGACGTCAGGTAACCCCACACCGACAACGGCGGCGGCGTCGGTTTCGCTGCAACGTCAACATGAGCTCCCACCGTACCCAGAAGCTGAAAGGCATCCAGGGCGAGAAACATCATCAACAGGATTGCCAAGAACCGGCGCCGTCGAATGACTTCGGACAACAGGCCTTCAAAAGCGGCTTTGGCCATCAACGGTAGCTGGCGGAAGCGAATATGGCCATGTTCAAGCGTCATGGCCATTTCGTACGAAAGGTTGACGGAGAAAATGCCTAGCACCATGTAGCAGAGCAAGCTGAGAGTTGAACCATCGAGAAACACCGTCGCGGCGCAAGGCGCTGCCAGAACCAGCAGCCACATGACGAGGCTATCTCGCAGAAGCACGAATGCTTCCTTGCTCCAACGAAGGACGTACCCTGGCTTGATGTTATTCGGTTCGAGAGTCATGGTTCTGCACGTTTACTCGAAACGTGTTCATGTGCTATTGTGATTATAGCGCATGACCTTTATGGTTGGGAAGCCTCCAAAGGGAATAACTCTGAGCTGGATTCAAGCAGCCAGCTCGCGAATGGCTTCAGTGACGTCCAGCTCCATGTCGGCGACCTGCCCCTCAAGTTGGTCGTTGACGTAGGCCATCATCGCCGCGGAACGAGAGAACAGCTTGCGATTGGCGCGCTGCTGCCAAGTCTGCGCGACGTATTCCTGCAACGCTTTGCGCGCGAGCTCGTATGCCGCATCTCGCAGGCCGTAACCCGCCTCAACCAGGTCGACATATTGGGCGAGCGTCCAGGCGTCTTCCAACTTCGCTACCGTAGCGGCGGCCACTGCGCTCGGCCGAAGGCGCGCAAGCAGCTCGCGCGCTTGGGCGTCAAAGTCTTGGCGTTGTTCGAGGGTGACGAGGCGGAGCTTCATGATGGGGGGTTTGGTTGTCTGTTGGCCCGCACTGCGCTGGCCGATGAATGTAGTATCGGAAAGCTTGGTCCGCCCCTCCAGGACTGTTTGATGCACTTTGTGGCCCGGTTCACAAGGCGACACGAGTTTCTGCTACAGACTGTGCGCCAACGCACACAGGCCGGACTTCCTGTAGAGCGTAGAGGCACTTCGCTACACGCGCAAAGGCAACATCGAGCTGCGCATGTCCGTCGAGATGTGAACCCAGCTGATTTGGCTCATTACAGCGCCCCCTGCGGGCCGCCAGTGCGCAGGACAAAGGGCCCGGGGCTACGACGTCCCTCCGATTCGATTCGAGCCTGTCACGCGTGGTGCGCCGCCTCAAACCTCAACGGCGGAGTCGTTCGACGATAGAAAACCAGTTGCTCGGCCGGCAAGCAAGGCCAGCCAAAGGCTGTGCAAACGGCACTCTGTCAAGAACAAGGGCTCCGTAGGACATTCCTGCGAAGGCCAAATGGCAAACGCCCCGAAGCAAGCTTCGGGGCGTTTGTCTTGTTGACTGGCCGTGCCGAACAGCCCCGCGCAACCTGGAACAGCACTTTGTCAGTGCTCGGACTCCAGGGGAGTGACTTCAGCCAATGTCCAGCTGCAGTTCTCGCAGAGAAGCTCGAGGTTTTCCAACGAGTCTTCGGGAGCTTCATGCTGAAGCACTTCCCAGGGCGCTTGGTCGCGTACGGTGCCATCCTCTCCGCACAGGTACAAGTCCCAGCCCATCCGACCCGTTGTCTCGTCGACGAACGACTTGGCAGAAATGAGCACTGGTTCTGCATCGTGAAAACCTTCACGAATCTGGTGCTTAAGCCCGCTCTCGCGGGTCAGAGAGAGACCGCGACGCAGGTTGGCATGAAAATCGTCCGGAAGCAGCGTTGCCTGGGCGCCGAAAAGCGACATGAAAGTAGCATCCAACTCATCCAGGAAGATGTCTTCCCAAAAGCCGCCGTCTTCAGTGGTTCCGGCCGCGGGCAAATCACCAAATGGACTTGGCACCAGGTCTTCACCCTCGACTTCGTGGTCAGTTCCGGCCTCATCGCTTTCTTGGGCGTCGCTCGCTTCGGCCTTACGTTCCGACCCCGGCTGCTCAGACCCCTCTTCCGCTGCGATGCCACCGTTTGCGGTCACCGTCTCGAAATCGGAAAACCCTTGAGCATCGCCAGAGTCGCCCTCATCGTCCTGTTCATCAGCCTGCACCTGAGCTTGCAATCGATAGAGCTCGGCGTCGGTCGACTCCGGGCCGACTGCTGGAAACACGTCGTTGAGCGCAGAGCGGTGAATGGAGACCACCCCTACGACATACCGTAGGTCCACGTACCCATTGTCGCCGAAGGCAAACTTTTCGGATGCGATGCCGCCTTCCAGCAAGATACCCGCTTCCCCTCGAACGGGGTCGCCGGCCAAGAGCTGCTCGCCGAGTACGCGGGTCAATCGTTGCAAGCTCCCGTAGGGTTGCGTAACCAGTTCCGTCGCAGTGAATAGACGCGGCAGCAACGCGACCTTCGCCTGAGCGCTGATAACGTCTGTCTCGGTGAGGGAGCGCGCCAGGTCGCTCACTTCGTCGGTCGAAAGGGCAAGTCGCCGAGGGTCATCCCCCGCCATGAAGATGATGGGCATGCAAATCAGCATGACCGCTTGGTCTTTCTTCTTGCCAAAGTAGACCAGTTCGGACTGAATCTCCAGCTCGGATAGGAAGAAATCGCCAACAGCCGGGTCCTCGCTGATGGTCTCCAACACCTGGAGAACGACTTCTTCCTCTTCGCTAGCAGGCAAGGCCAGTACTTTGTCTAGAACAGCCTCGAATTGCCGCTGCTCGTCAGTGCTCAAGCCATTAGCGGCGCCCCGCTCAACGAGGGGAACCAGGGTCTTTGACAGCGTATGTTCGGCCATCCCCTGTAAAGCGCATAGCTTTTAGTCCTCGGTCAACCGCTGCCGGTCTCTAAACAAGCCGTACGCCTTTACATGACGAGTGGTTGTAGCTCGGAACGCGTTAACCCCACTCCATGAAAGCCCGGCACTTCTTCATATTTTTTGACGGCGCAGCGCTGACACTGCTCGGACTGTCCCATGGCATTGCGCTGGAGGCGTGGCTGGGCGCCGTCAATCTGCTGGCCGTTTGCGTGTACGCCATCGACAAGTCACATGCACAGACCGGGGGCTGGCGGGCGCCAGAGAGTCTTCTTCATTTACTGGCGTTGGTCGGAGGTTCGCCTGGCGCAGCCTGGGCCCGCCAAGCCTGGCGCCACAAAACGCTCAAAAGCGGATTTGACAGTGTCCTGCTCTTGGCTTTAATCCTTCACATTGCAGCTTTGGCCCACTATCATTGAGCTAAGGCCAAGTTTGCTATAATAGCGCTAAAATGCCTTTAGCAAGTTGCCGTTATGCCGTAGACGACTTAGACCTAGAACAACCGCGCAATAAAACAATGAATTCAAATAAACTCATTTTGCTGGATGCTGACGGGGTTCTCGTCGACTACCACGAGGGCTACGCGATGGGCTGGGAGCGCGCCTTTGGGTATCGCCCGCAAGTGAAGGACCCCCAAGGCTACCATCCCCGCAACTACTGGGACGTGCCGGACCTCGATGAAGCGGCCCGCGCACATCTCAATGACAAGGGCCTGACCGAAGAAGTCTGGGCCTCGATGCCAGCGCTACCGGGTGCCGTCCTCGCTTGCGAAAAGTTGCAGGCTGCCGGGTTCACCCTGGGGTGTCTTACGGCGCTGCGCCCCGCCATGCAACCAGCCCGCCAAGCAAACTTGGCAGCGTTGGGCTTCAAGATGAGCTCAGTCACGGCGGTAGGCCCCCATTCCGACGGAAACCCCAAGCTTGCGGAGCTATTGCTTCGTCGGCCGGTGGCGTTCGTAGACGATTTGCTACCCTACCTGCAGGGCTTGCCCGAAGGAACGTGGCGCGCCCTCATTGACGTGCGACCAAATCACAGCCCCAATCGTCGAGAAGACCTGGAGGCACCGCACTCTCGGCACGCCAGCTTGCTGGAGTTTTCTGACATGTGGGTGGCTCGAGCGCTGACAACGGCCTAATGGACTAGCCACACCAGAACGAACCGCATCCTCGAAAGTTCAGGCAGTCGCCCGTGCAGTTTCTCGTTGAATCAGAACGTTGAGCGCTGGCAAATCCAGGGTTGGAGCGTGACGGCCGTTCACGCTGCGAGGCTTCGTCGCGACGATGGCGTTACGCAGCCTCAAGTTCCAAGCTTGATTGATGCGCTGCCACGCTTGTTCTGAAAGCAGCTTCACCTCAGGACTTGCATGTCGGACACCCGCCGCCGACAAGGCAAAATCAACCGCATTGACGGTTTCGAAATCACCGCCCTGACTCGCGACGAACTCCTGTGACCAGGTTTCTTCCCGTCGGGGGTCTCCCCCACAGTCCACGAAGACCTGATACAGCTTGTGGCGCTCTTCGCCCCGTTGCAGTCCATAGGGCGCTGTCGAGTGTCTGTCGTAGATGTCAAAGAGGCTCAGTTGGCGGAACCGCTCGCGAGTGAGCGCCGCGTATTGCGACAACTTCTTCGGAGGCTTGTCATAAAAGCTCTGCGCCCAAACGCTGGCTGCGGTGCGCTCCAGCCAGCGGTAGCCCAAACGCTTTGCAAATTCCCGGGCCAGCGGCACGTAGCAATCCGAATCTTCGTCAAGAAAGCGCGTTTCTTGCAGCGAGAACAGCACCCCTTCCACGTAGATTGCAATTTGTTCGTTCTTCGAGCCAAACCCACGCATGGCCACAACGGTCTTTTGAAAATTGTGTGGCAGTTGGTCGGTATCGGAGAGAGCCATGTGGGTGCCTGGTTGGGGATGATGCTCCAACATAAAGCAAGCGAACTTTAGTCCCCGCTTGCGGAGTAAGGCGGTGAAAGTGCTGGGACACGTCCCAATAAAATCGCCTCAACCAATTAGGGTCGAGGCGATAGGAATTGCGGAGTTGAGCCTAAACCAAGGTCAGGTGCTCGTTTCGGTTGATGCCGCCTGTGCGGGACTGCAACGACGGGCCTTGACCATGGCCCCTGGTTCACTCAGCCGTCAATTCGACCGGAAACAGGGCAACAAACGTCTCACCGGTCGTCGGCCAGACGACTTCACGCGCCAGGTAGCCAGCGGGAACGGGTTGCGGAGTGACTTGGGTGTTTTGTTCGATGTTCATAGCGTATGCGAGTGCCTAAGAGGAAGCTAACCGCGAGAGATTCGCGAACTAGCCCAACCTATAGCGACTGTGTACGCTATTCTCGACGGCAAGGCAGTCCGACTGTCCAAGGTGCTAAACACGGGGTGCTACACGGCGTATCCGACAAGTACAACCGACCTGAACAAGATGTCTTCACATACTCCTCGTAAGTCCGAGTCCCGCTGGAGCCTGCTACCAAAGTGGGTTCGCGTATTGCTGGCTGTCGCCGCCGTTCTTGCCGTGGTCGATGCGGGCTTGTTGGGCTGGGCCAAGTTCACCGGCGTTCTCTGACCCGCAAAGCGGCCTGACCAGGCCGTCGGCACAAATTGGCTCCCGACTGGGAGCCATTTGCGCTTGGGTTCGGCAGAGTGTCGCCCGGTCCAAGCGCAAGCCTAGCCAGTCGTCACGACAAATGAAACAGCCTCTCCGGAAGGAGAGGCTGAGTGAAGTAGACGAAGACCTCAGTTGAAGAGTTCTGCGCCTGCGAACGCTTGGTACGCGTGCGGAAACTTCGACGCCAGGCCAGGCCGTTCGAAGACCTCGCGCAGGATGGCGCGGGGCTTGTCGTGCTTGCAGAGCTTGGCCACGACGTTGGTCAGGCCTTGCAGGAGCGTCACGTCCGCGGAGATGGCGTTGGCCATCTGCTCGGCGACCACGGGATTGGTCTCGGCGGTGAAACGAACCATCGCCTTCTTGGCGCGGCTGTCACGTTCGTCGGTGCGGATGGAGTGAGCGGTGCGGGAACGGGTCATGGTGGTGTCCTCGAAAAAGTTGGTTTCCTAAGCCACGTATAGAACCCGACTTTCCAACCCAAAAAACTCCGGCCTACCAGGTCGGATTGCCAGAAGCTCGTAAGCGCCGAGCATCCCCACCATCGCTTAGGCCGTCGGAGAACACGCCATCCGCCCCTAGCCATCCCTTGTGCGGGCCACCTCGACCAATGGCAGGTGCCGCTGCTGCAATGGCTGCGTTCGCAGTAGGGGTTCCGTCTGCAGGAGGCCGCTACTGCTCGGTCAATGCGTCCCTTCGTCAGCGGGCCCTGGCCACGCTTCACCCGAACACCCCCCGCCCCGCCCTTGCTTGACCTCGTTAGTGCGTTATAGCACTTTCAAGAAGGTCGTGCACGGTTTCTTTTGTCAAGTCGGTTCACAGTGAAAGTTCACGGCAGATAAAAAACCTGACTACACTTCGTGCACATCTGCACTAACCAACGGCCAAGGAGGCCACCATGAAGCGCTCAATCCACCTTCTGCTCATCGACCCGCAAAACGATTTTTGTGACCTGCCTGCCGAGTACGTATTGCGGGACCCCACCGTGCGCGACCGCGTCGAGCTCGTGCGACCCGCCTTGCCGGTACCCGGTGCACATGCGGACATGCAACGGGTGTCCGAGTTTATGAAGCGCGGGCTCAAGGGCCTGTCGGACATTTCGGTCACGCTGGACTCGCACCACCGCCTTGGAATCGAGCGGCCAGCGTTTTGGATGCAAGGTGATGGCAAGCCCGTCAACCCCTTCACGCCCATCCAAGCTGCGGACGTTCGCGCCGGACGCTTCCTTCCGCGCAACCCGAAGGCCATCAAGCGCGTGCTAGCGTACCTCGACGCGCTGGAGACGGCAGGCCGCTACAACCTGATGGTGTGGCCGGCGCACTGTGAAATTGGTACCTGGGGCCACAACGTCCACGTTGACGTCCGAGCCGCCTACAACCAATGGGAAGAACGTGAGCTCGGTGTCGTCAACAAGGTCACCAAGGGCTCCAACCCCTGGACTGAACATTACAGCGCGCTGATGGCAGAAGTGCCGGACGTGGACGACCCCTCGACGCAGCTCAACCGGGGGCTCATCGACGTCCTGGGTGAAGCGGACATGGTGTTGATTGCCGGTGAGGCAGGTAGCCATTGCGTCAAGGCCACCACTGAGCATATCGCCGACAACTTCGGCGATGCCAACCTCGCCAAGCTGGTTCTGCTGACGGACTGCATGAGCGCCGTGACGGGCTTTGACAAGCAGTACCAGGACTTTATCGCCAGCATGCGCGCTCGTGGTTTGCAGACCGCCCAATCCGGGGATGTGCTGCCTGAGTTGGTTTCCAACAGCCGCAAGTGAGCACTGCAATGACCACCCCCGCCTCTGCGTGTCCTAGCGCTCCTTATGGCGCTTTCATCGAAAAGGGCTTTGCCTTTACCGCCAAGCTACCCGCGAGTCACGGGGAGCAGCGCGCCTTCCTGCTCGAAATGCGAGACAGCTCGGAAGCTCTGCAGCTCTCGCTGCTCGTGCCCATGACCTACGCCCCGATGTTCGGCGTTGACGTCGACGACGGCCACTTCCTCGAGGCGGTGATTGACGCTGTTCTCACAGCGCTGCCTGACGGTGGCATCGCTGCCCCCAGCGACATCGACAGGGCCAGTACGGCAGCGCAGACGCTCGGCGCCAGTCGCTGCTGAAGCAGCGCCTCATTTCACACTACTAACGGAGATTTACACCATGAAGTTGTTTGACGACAAAGATATGACCACCGGCTCGGTGAAGGGCTTCGGCTTTTCGGCGGTCCGACCCGAAACCTTGGGCGCGACGGAATACACGCTCGTGACGCTGGCTGTGGACAAGACCGGCTCGGTGTCGAGCTTCGCGCAAGAGCTGTTCGCCATCAAAAAAGCCGTCGTCGAAGCGTGCCGCAAGAGTCCTCGCGCCGAGTACCTGTTGCTCCGCATCGTGGAGTTCAACACGAGCATTGACGAGGTTCATGGCTTCAAGCCGCTGGCCGATATCGACACCGCAAATTATGCCGTTCCCATGTGTACTGGCGGCACCGCGTTGTTTGACGCGGCCTACTCGGCAGTCGGCGCCTCCAACGCCTACGCCAAGACGCTGACCAGCCAGGACTACCTGGTCAATGCGTTGGTGGTCATCGCCACAGACGGTTCCGACAACGCAAGCCGGATGCGGCCTGCCGACGTCAAGGCAGAGCTCGCCCAGGCGCTAACGGGAGAGCACCTGGAATCGCTGCGAACCATTCTGGTGGGCGTCAACGCGGCGCAATACCGCCAACAGCTGGATGCTTTCAAGAACGATGCAGGTATCGACCAGTACGTCGATGTGACGGACGCCACTGCACAACGCTTGGCCAAGCTTGCAGACTTCGTGAGCCGCTCCATCTCGGCACAGTCCCAGTCCCTGGGCACCGGCGGCCCCAGCCAAGCGCTGGTCTTCTGAAGCATCGAGTCCGCCATGCACGCAGATGCTGCTTTCATTGTCGGTCATGCACATCACGACAAGGCCCAGGCTTGCCAGGACTACGCTCTTAGCGGGGCTGGTCCCACGAGCGCATGGGCACTTGTTGCGGACGGTTGCTCAACAGGCCGCCGTACCGACCTGGGCGCCAGGCTGTGGGCTCATGCGGGGGCGGCCCTGCTTGCCAAATCCAGGCTCGACACGATGGAGGTCTTTGCGCACGCGCTGGGTTGTCCAGAGGCCGCTCGGGCTCTCGGTGTCGAGTTCGAGGACATGCTCGCGACCCTCGTCGTGATGCAGGCGGACGTCTCACGTCTGCGAGTAATGGCGTTTGGAGATGGCTGTGTTGTTCTGAAATACAAAGACGGCCGCGTGCGAGCCATCGAAATGACCTATGAACTGAACGGGCCGCGTTACTTGGCGTACGAAACGCTGGCGGGAATGACCCGCCGGGGGGAGACGGATGTCGCGGGCAGCCAGCGCACGGCCCGACATTGGGTTTTCGACGCACAAGGTGAACTTGTATCCTGCGAGGACGAAGTCTGTCTGGCGACCCAGGGGCTGGGCTGGGATTTCAGTTTCGACCTCCTGACTGAAGACCTAGAACTCGCGTTGGTGACCACCGACGGCGCCAGCAGCATCGACAGCCGCGCTGCCAAGGACTGGTTCCTGCCGTTGGCCGCGGTGCGCAGCTGCGTCGGCCAGTTCGTGCAACGACGAGTTGCCGCGATGGTGCGCGGATGGCAAAAGAGCGGCAAAAAAGGTCCTTCCGACGATTTGGCGGTAGCGGGCATCTGGCTGGCTGCGGAGGACACCCATGGCTGAACGCATCACGGTCTTCGACGACTCGGGCAAGAAGTTGGTACTCGGCCCCACCGACCACCTGGCTACAGGCGGGGAAGGTGCGGTCTATGCCCGGGGGGATGTGGTCTACAAGGTCTACCTCGACCCGGCCAAAGCTCAAGCCGCACGCATGTCCGAAAAGCTCGCTCTGCTTCGGCAACTCAAGCACCCCGGAATTGCGGCTCCCACGGGTGCGTTGCATGACAGCCGAGGTGGTTTTCTGGGCTTGACGCTGCAACGCGTGGACGGGGAGGCCCTGTGCCGACTGTTCACCAATACATGGCGAGATGCCCATGGCTTCGGTGTGGACCAGACTCGCAAGGTCGTCGCGGCCACGCGTGAAATCGTCCAAGCGGCGCATCAACAGCACGCCGTCCTGGTGGACGGCAACGAACTCAACTGGCTGGTTTCAGCGAACTTGAAGCCGACCGCCATCGACGTGGACAGCTGGCAGCTTCCTGGCTTTCCCGGAACGGCCATCATGCCGTCCATTCGAGACCCCCTCGTGAAGTCGATGTTCAACGAGGGCTCGGATTGGTACGCGTGGGCCATCGTGACGTTTCAGCTCTGGACGGGCATTCATCCGTTCAAAGGGACCCATCCTGATTTCGCACGCACAGCCCTCGCTGAACGAATGCAAGCGAACGCGAGCGTATTCGATGCACGGGTGAGGATGCCCGCCGCAGTGCGAGATTTCTCGGACATTCCGCCTGGTCTCAAGAGCTGGTACGAGAGCGTGTTCAAGGGACAGCACCGGGCGAGCCCGCCGGACCCTCTGTCATCCGTGGTGCCAGCCAATGCGCCCAAGCGACTGCAGGTGCTCCAATCGAACACGCGCACGCTGCGCATCGAGCGACTCGGGGCATTGGCCGGTCGTGTACGTGCGGCCTTCAATGGCTTTGTCTTGCACGAGGAACAGCAGGAGTTGCGCCTATGGGACGCCACCACAAAACGGCCTGTTGCGGACTTGTCATCGGCGCAGTTGCGCAAGTTACTGTCGCGACAGGCGGCTGTTGTGCGGCTACCCGCCGGCCAACCTGTCTGGCTGGAGTTGGACGCTGCGGTGCTGCGAATTGACGCAACGATGCTGAGTGGCAACCCTGTGCGTTCGCACTTACCCAGTCGTGCCAAGGCTCTTTGGCAGAGTGGGAATCGCGTCTTTGCTGTCGTTGAGGCGGCCAGCGAAGGCTTGGTCGAACTGGGTGCCATGCCGCTTGGCGACAAGATGGCCTTGACCGTGCTTCGCCAGTGGCCTGTCAGCGCCCTATCAAGTCGTCTGTTCTGCGGAGTCTTGGTGCAGGACTGCCTCGGCTCGCCATTTCTGGGCGTGCTCGAAGGTGCAGGGCTGATGCAGGGGCCTGCGCCGCAACTGCGAGGCTATGACGTCTCCGAGGGGTTCGGACTTGACCGCGACCAGGTATGGCTGCTCGCCGTGCGCAAGACAGACGGAGAACTCGTTCGACTGCGGCTTCAGTGGGCGACGGACCGGTACACCGTTGTGCACGAAGAAGTCATTGCCACTCCAGAGCTAAACGCCATAGGCCTGGGCACCGGAGTGGGGCTTGTTCGAGAAGGCGATGTCCTGCACGTCTGTCGTGGAGCCTCAGAACGCCTTGTGGACGTGCAGGGGTTGTCTCCTGCCGCCAGGCTCTTTTCATTGGGCGCAGCAGCAGGTATGTTCGAGGGCAACGTCGTTTCTCGGCTGAGCCTCAGTTGAGGCCCCGCGAGCCCAACCTGAAAGGTTAGCGGGGCGCCAGCGCCGCACTTTGCGCGAAGCGGTTGAGGGCTAGCAGCTGAGCACGCGTGAAAACGCGGCTCGTGTCGGTTGTCCAGAGGGGCTGCTTTCGCACGCTCACCAAAATGTCTCGCGGTACGCGGGCCTTGTTGAACAGCGCATCCGCAATGCGATGCGCCTCATCGTGGCGAGCTTCGTCCTGAACGCAGAATTCGACGTGGTCGAACGGGAGCTCACGTAAATTGCGCAACCGCTGAGCGGTCACTCGCGCTTCGATGCCTGCTTGCGTAAATGCTTTGGTCCCCTTCAGAGCCAGTCGAAGCCATGCCTCAAGCGCAGTTGCAGGAGCCCACGGCAAGTTGGCCACCCAATTTCGCCAGGCCTGCATCAGTTCCAGCTCGAGTTGGAAGGACTTCCTGGTGAGGGCCCTGCCGAGACGCGGTGGCCAGGGCTTACCCGGCAGGTTTAGGGGAGCACCGCTGCGGTAGGCTGGAGAACTTCTTCCAAAGGCATCAATGGAGCGAGCCTCCTGCCCTTGGACTGACCGGATAACGTCCGCGAACGCCTGAAGGTTGTGCTCGAAAACACGATGTACCGCTTGCGTAGGGATGCTGTTTCCCTGGCAAACAAAAGGCATCAGCTGTCGCGTATCGTCAAGAAGTCGGTCAAGCGTTTCGAGCTTGGGAGCGATGCTCTTGGCCAAGGCAGGGCCCAGACCCTCCCCGAAGTGAATGACCTTGCGAGGCTCAAAGCGCAGACCGTCTCCTCGGTAAGGCTCACGAACGTGAGCCTCCTGGCTGCGAAGTACATCGGCTTCTGTCAGATGCACTCCAAAGAATGGCGCGGATTGGATATCTGCGTGAGTCAATGCCTTGAATGGGTTTCCGCGAGGGTTGGCCACAACGCGAACGCCATTTGCACAGACTTCGAGCGCTGTATGCAAGTGGCCATGCGCCCAAAGGTCCACCTGGCCGGCGACGCTGCTCAGCGCGTCTTCCAAAACGGGACTCGCGTAAGCGGCCACTCGAACTACGGCTTCCTCACGACTGTGCCAGTGCGCGGGGTCCAAATATCGCTCGTCAACTCCGTGTGCGCGCAAGCTTTCGTAGGTTGGTGCGTGGTGGGTGACGACAACAGTCGCGCCCTCCTCATGCTGAGTCATCAATTCTTTTCGCAGCCATGCGACATCCTTCTGGTGCTCGATAAAGGCAATGGCCGGATTGAATTTGCCGCGCTCGAATGCAATCTGGCCGATACTCGAAGCGAGCTTATCGGCTGCCTTTTGATTGGCTTTGACGGCCCACCAATGCGTCGCCTTGATGCGCGAGTAATCGCGCATGTGGCGCATGGCCTTGTAGACCAAGTCTTGATTCCAGTTTCCGAAGTCAGACCATAAAGTCGTGCCCAGAAACCGTACACCCTGCAAATAAACGACGTTACGGGCTAGGACATGCACCGGTGTCCCGCGCGCGAGTTCCCGTGCGCACCGAACTGTCTCGGTGAATTCACGGTCATAGTGCTCATGGTTACCCACAACGTAGACCACTGGCTTGCCCTGCGCAGCCAACCAAGGAACGGCCAACTCGGGAGTGCCAATGTCACCGGCCGCCACGAGAATATCGTACTCCAGGTCTGTCGGAAGTTCATAGGGCCCGCGTTCAAGATGCACGTCTGAAATGACGTGAAGCCGCGGAAGCTTGACCCCGACAAAGGCTTCAAGTGTGGCCGCGGACAGCGGGGTTGCCCCCGGAGCGGACGTTTTCTTGGCCATCGGTATCAAAACTCCCGCTCGAACCGCCAGACGTTGGCCAGGGCGTTGATGCGCTCCCGACCTTCCGGTGTTCCACCCGCCTCGGCAAGACTGAGGCCACCGAGCTCGGGGCGGGGTTCTGCCATCGCCGTCGCGGAGTCGTTGGTCTTGTAGAAGTAGGTGCCCTGAAGTTCATGCCAAACAACCTGGGCATGCAGTGACGGAATTTCGGCGAGAACTTCAGTCAAGAGCTGCCGTCCACGTGCGTGCGCAGCGGTGTACTCTTCGACGATGAAGGGGAACGTGCCTTCGCTCAGCTGGGCCCGAAGAGCCGGTGCCAGGGGCTGGCCGAAAAACACCGGCGTGCTGGGCGTCAGGGGCACGGAAACGAGAGACTGGCCTCCCCGATACTTCAGGTTTGCGTACGCCCAAAGGACGAGCTCCCAAAACTCCAGGCTGTCTTGAGCTTGCTGAGCGGCTACCAGCTGTTTGACCGTCTCCAGGTGCTCGTGCACGACGAGCATCAAGTCGAACACGGCGTTTTGCACCGAAATGCCCGGCTCCAGGAGCTGCCATTTGTCTTCGTCCCGATGCGCGTGCATCCAGTCCCGGTCGAGCAGGTACGCTACTCGCGTCAGCAGAAAAGGCAGCACAGGTTGGTCGGGAGGAATTGCAAGCGTGCCGCTTATGCGCAGACCCCGACGCAGACGACCCTCGGCCGTAGCCTCTTCTTGACTGGCCATGTCCGGGAACACCGCGACGGTCAGACCCGCGTTCGGCGAAGACTCAGTGCACGCAGTGCCCGAAAGCGACTGCCAGGTTCTGTTGTAGTCGCAAACCCATACGTGACCGTCGTCGAAAGCCCCTACCAAGCCGGTGCCTGCACTCGTACCCCACGGCCAAGGCCAGCCCATTGCCGCCTTGATTTCACCGTACTTCAGAAAGACATTTGCAAGCGCTTCGCGAAACTCAAGTTCAGAAGTCACGCCCTCGAAGTAATGTGCCAGGTCGTGGGAAGCCACCTCGTGGCTAATGCTGCCAAGCCAGACACTTTGCTTGCCTCGACCGAGGTAGAAATCGCCGCGTAATGCCATTGCTTTTAGACCCTTGAAAACTTATATGTTTCAAAGGTGTAGTGTAGCACATGTAACTAGTTCCAAGGCAGGCTGCGGCTAAAAACAATCGCTATACCTAGTGCTGAAATTCTACCCCGGAGCAACTATTTCATGAGCGCCACCCCAAAAATCGTCCGAGCCATCGACCTGGGCTGGGGCTACACCAAATTCTCACACATCGATGTCGAGTCTGAAACTCTGAAATATTCGAGTTTCCCGTCGCTGGCACCCCGCAGTGCCGGACTCGACCTGTCGATGTCCATCCTGGGCAAGCGGGACACCGTGGTTGTCGACGTGGACGGCACGAAGTACGAAGTTGGTCCCGACGCGGGCGACCTGGATACCAACGATGCCACGCGCAACCTGAACGACCAGTACATCCACACGGAACAGTACAAGGCAGTCTTTCTCGGCGCGCTGTACTACATCGGCGAGCAAGTTATCGACTTGCTGGTTGTCGGATTGCCGCTGTCGAACATGCAAGCGGCTGCCAAGCTGAAGTCGTTGATGGTGGGCACACACCGTGTCAACGCCGAATTGACGGTGGAAGTCAAGGACTGCCTGGTCCTGCCGCAACCGCTCGGGGGCCTGTACTACTGCCTGTCGCAAGGCAAGGAACGCGAAGACTTCGAGTTCCTCGAGGAAGAGATGAACCTGGTCATCGACCCGGGTTTCCTGACTTTCGACTTCTTGCTGTCGAACGGCGAGAAGGTCATCGAGAACCGCTCCAACGCGCATACCGGCGGCGTGTCCAAGGTACTGCGTTCCATCGCGGAGTCCATCTCCAACAAGTTTGGTACCAAGTACGACAACTTGAGCGCCATCGACAAGGGTCTGCGTCGTCGAAAGCTGAAAATCAATGGCGAAGTTGAGAGTCTCGAAGAACACATCAAGAACACTAAGTCGGTGCTCGAAGGCTCGGTCAACTACATGAAAAACATCGTGGGTGACGGCAGCGACATCGACAACATCATCTTGCTGGGCGGCGGTTCACACATTTACGCCAAGACGATTGCGGCCTACTACCCCAAGCATACCGTCATCACGCTTGACGACGCCCAGACCGCCAATGTCCAGGGTTTCCAGCTGGCCGGTGAAAAGTTCGCCAGCGGCAAGCGTCGCTAAGCGACTGGCGTGCTGCGTGAGCGGCACTGAATGGAAAGAGCCTCGGCATCCGTCGAGGCTCTTTTGCATTCCACCGAATATGCCGATGAAAGCCCTTGCGGCGACGGCCCCTTCGGAAGTAACCTCCTCATGAAAGCACCAGGATGTTCGAGGAGAAGCAGGCGTTTAGGCCGTGGTCAGCCGCAGAGGGAAGCGTTCCACAAGCTCGGGCCACTCCGGCCCGAGCAGGGGGTCGTGTGCGGACGCGTGGGGTGGACACCTTGGCAGGTGTCCCGGGCTTAGGGTCTCAACGCGGCAGACAGTGCTACTTCGGACGCGGCCCAGGCGGTCGCGTAGGCGCCGTGGGCAGGGGCTTGTTCTGTAACAACGGGCTGAGTTTGCGCGGCTTGGCGAGCCTGTCGCTGAGCCAGTTCTTCGTTCAACTGCGTGACCACGGCTACCGTGACGGCAACTGCTGTCTCAGGCGAAACAGCCTCACGGTCAATATATGCATTGACCTTGAAACTCGCACCCCGCGATGCGGTGGACGGGTTCGCGACCAAGCGCAGCCCAAACAGGCCGTCAGGAGCCCGAACATCCGGCAAGCTGTAGAACTGCTCGCTGATGACAGCCGTCGCGTACGAAGTTATCGCTTAGACTGCTGCCGGGTCCTAGACTCTGCAGGACAACTTTTTGGAGCGCAACATGGCGCAAGACATTACCTCGACTATGAACCGACTGCTGTGCGTAGCCGCTAGCGTTCGCGCAACCCACGCGGACTGGCTTTTCCAGCACGGCCGGGCCGCTATGGCTCGTGCACCGCTTCAGCCAGAGATGCACGAGTTGAAAGAGCTTGTCGGGGATTGGGACGCTCCCGACCGAGTGGAGACGTGGTTCCCCTCCGTCCCGATGACTATCCAGGCCTGGCTCACAAAGTCGATTTCTCTCTTCCCGGAGAAGATGACTTGGAACGAAGCCCGGGCTCTGCGACAGCTGCACCCCGATGATGCGGAGCGCCAGCAATGCGTCGATTTCGAGCTGCAGAAGTTCGTGAACGAGTTGGTGAAGGCGCATGAAGGCGGCATCCTCGGACTCCGTCTTCTTGGTATCAAGTACAACCTCAGCACGACCAGCGGAGCTATCTAGCTGGCCTCTTCGAAGCCACGTCTACCGACGTGGCTTTCTTTTTGGCGCTTTGCGCGCTAAGTGAAGTTCACGCCATAAGCCTGACCAAGCCCGGCCTGACCTCGAAATAGACCGAGGTTGACAGTCGAGGAGGGTGATGAAGAAGCAGGAGATGCAGCGGCTGCTAGGGCTGCTCGGGAGGCCTACCAGAGGAGAGCGGCCGGAAAAAGGCCCGCGCATGCGGGCCTTGGAAAATGCAAACAAGTAGTGCTCAGAGCACTTGTTGAAGCTTACGAGCCAGCGTCATGAGACGACGGTCATCGGTCTGGTAAAGTTCTGCCACCGGTGCCCAGCGGACGTCGTAGACTTCCGCCAGCTGAGGCACGAGAGGTTCGTCATCGGAAGCCACAGCCAGGTAACGCAGGTCGTGGTGCAGATGCGGACCTTCGCCCTTCTTAGGGTTTTCGGGCACGCCATGCGTGTCGATATCCAGAGGAATACCATGCGTCACGCACCACGCATGTAGCTGTAGCTGCTTGACGGCCGTTTCCTCGTCGACTTCGCGACAGGCAGAGTCCCAGAAATTGCCGGGAAGTTCGAAGTGACCCCCCGGCGGGAGCCAGCGGTTCAGGAACTTGTGGTGGATGAGCAGGATATGCGTTAGACGTGGATTGAGTACCGCGGCACTGGTCGTGACGTGTCCAACCATGTTGGACCGCACAAAGCAGTCTTGCGGTAGCTCAAGCTGTGCCGAAAGTCGGCTCAGGTGCGCTGTCTCTTCCGGAAAGACGGTCAGATAGCGGTGAAGCAGATTACGTGCTTCGCGCGCCAGTTCGAAGTGGGTCATGAATGTAGCCTTCAGTTGAAGTAGGGCCTGCAATGTCTAGCAACGCAAAGCCCTATCCAACTTTCCATCAGTCGTCGAGCTCTTCAGCACTGACCATGAGTCCCGGGTCATCGCCAAGCGGCATCTCTGCCCACGCAGGCGGCTCAGGCATGTCCGGTGGTTCCGCCGTTGAGGCGCCGAAGAATACGTCCTCGGGGTCGGCCACGGTGTCTTCCGCCTCGTCGTAATCGTAGTCCAGTGGTTTGAGCCTCGGGGCGGGTGCAACCATCCGCCGGGCGCGGGCCCTCACCCGTTCTTCGAAACTGTTGAGTCCCTCGTAAGCGCGGTCTTGGTCAACAATCAACATCAGTAAGTTGTTGAAATGCGTCTTGGGCGCATGTTCCGGCAAAGCAAACCCGCACCGTCGGTCGTCGCGAGGTGCCAGGAAGTACAGGCAAGGCGCTCCGAGTTCGACGAGTCCACTGACCTCAACGAACACGTCAAACGCCATTTTATCGAATTGGTCGTGCTCCGTGGAACGCACGATGTGCAGGAGCCGAAACGGAGCGGTAGGCGGCTCCATCCCAAAGCGCTGAGCGACCGATAGTTCGGGTTCGCTGGTCAGCACGCCAGCCTCGTGACGCGACGCGGCCTGGCGACAGCCAGGCGCCGAAAGGCTTCAAAACAAGGAGGACTCGCGAGGAACATGCTTCGGTGTAGCCACCTCGGAACCAAGTCCGCCGCGGCACGCCAGCCTCGTGCAGATTGTGCAGATTGCGCCGATTACGGCGCACGCCACTCCAAGGCTCCTGCCGGTCAGCTCTTCTGCCGGTCAGCTCTTCTGCTGCTCTCGCGCACGTCGCTCGGCTTTGGCCGTTGCAATGTTCGCTTGAGCGGCCAGCCGGTCTCCCTGCGCGAGAATCTCCAACGCTCGCTGAGTCATTTCGCTGAAGCGGCTTGGCCATTCCTGGGCCGGCCGGGCCCAGGGTTCGGAAGTGTCGAAGGGCCAAACGTGCTCATAGACCACATGCGGCAACTGAGTGTCAGTGTGGCGGGCAACAGTGATAAAGCGATAAACGCCGCCATCAACGTGGCGATAAAGCGTGCCAGGAACCGTAGGAAGGGTCATAGGTGTAATCGGATAAACGGGGGAAGAAATCAGCGAGCCTACAAAACGTTGAGGTCGTGGGCAAGCACAGCTGGGAATTTGCCACCCCGCCGAATGTGGTCCGTGATGAACTGCCGGAAGGGAACCGTGGGGCTGGTTGGAGTTTCATCGACGTGGACAGGCGTGTCCAACGGCAGGGGCTCGACGGAGCGCCCTTCTTCCCACTTGCAGACGCCATGCTTTTCGTCATACCAAGCCAAAGCCTCTTCCAAGGAAGCTGCCACGACCCAGTCCCCTTCGTCGATGACCCACGCCTGCAAACCGAGCTCCACGCCAGAAGGCTTACGTCCGAAGCAGTCGTGACACACCAGGACGTTAGGCAACTCCGGATGACGGACAGCGGGCTCAACGTCGAGGCTTGAGCGGCCGCAGCACATGCACGATGGCGCTGCCATTCGAGGCATTGCATGGCGACGCCAAAATTCGTGCATCGCAGGGAAGTCATGAACCAGCACACGCAGTTGTCGCGTATGCATACGGTGTTCCTCCTCGAATACAAGCGGCTTGCCAGTTGCCAGGGAGGCCTCGACGCGCTCCAGGAGGTGCTGATAGGGGTGGCCCTCGAAGGTTTGGGAAGCCTTCGGGACTGGGCCAGGGGCGGGAGCGGGAACGGGAACAGGAGCGGGAGCCGCTACGAGCGGCCCGTTAGCGCAATCCGGCTGAGATGCAAGCACATTCCAGTTCGCCACTCCGAGGTAGGCGGCAACAGCTTCCAAAGCTGCGGCGCGCTTGAGCTTGAACCCGTGAACGAGGGAAAGGTGGTCAGCCAGGCGTTGTGCGCCGGCTTTTAGGTGGTCAATCACTGAGCGGTCTCCTCAAATCCCGAGTTGCCGACGGTCCGCGTTGTCGACCAGGGCTTGAAGAAAGGACGCTGGACGAAGAAATCATGAAGCTTGCTTTACCGTGACGACGAGGTCGCTGCGGACGGCGGGGGTAAAGTCCCCAACCCAGAGCAATGCCCGGGGCTAGAACCTATAGCGCAAGGGCTTTATCGCGAAAAGACTTTGCTACCCCTCAGGGAAACTCAGCAGTCGCTGGAGAACTTCAGGCGACCGTCATCTCCGTCGAAATCGTCCGCACCTGCACCCATGAACCAGTTGCCCGGCGGTAGCACGGCATAAAGCTGTGCCAGCAAGGCTCCCATGTCCGGACAAGACCTGCACGCTTGAAAGACGGCCGTCTCTAGCACCAAAGGGTCAACGGCAGCCGCTTGGTCCGTGGGCGGTACCGCGCCCAGACCTGACAACACCTGCCAGATTTGTGCACAAGGATTGCTGTCCTCGCTCGGCACGGTAGCCACAACTGTGAGCCAGTCGATGAACATGTCCAGGTTGCAGATGCCTTCAAACGAGTGCCGCTTGGTTTCGTAGCTCGGAGCGTAGCCCGTTCGGTCGTACTGTGGCGACCAGAACTCCCGGAAGACAAAGTCTCTTGCTTGGTCCGGCGTGAAACAGACGACAGCCGTCGTGACGACCGACTTCAGCTCTGCAGTAGTGGGATGCCTGCGAAACAGCGTGACGGTGTACACGTGCAGAGTCGGAGTGCCGTCCGGGGCTTCGACTGCGAGTGCTGCACGTTCCGATTCGGTGAGAGCCGCTGCATGGCCTAGTCGACGCTGTAGGCTGTCCCAGCTAAGGTCGCCGTGCACGGCTGCTACGACCTCCAAAGCGTATTCAGGAGACATCGTCATGCCAAGCGTTTGAAGTCGCTGTCCGACACGGACAGCCTGCGCCTGCGCCTGTTCCAGGGTAAGAGTCATGGGGTATCCACGGTTGGTCAGTTCAAGGGAGTCAACTGGATAAGTAGTTGTTTTCATTGTAGCACGCGTAATATGCCAAGGCCATAGCAGCGGACCAAGGACTGACTTATCCCTGCGAAAATCTTGGCAAGCGGGCATCCAAAGAAATGTCTCTCGACGCGTGAGCGAGGAGAGACATTGAAGAGGGCTAGCAGCCTAATCGGATTGCGTCCATGCAAGTCTCGATTTGTCGAGCAGTGCGCTGATGTAGGCTTGCACCTTGAGCTTTCCTTCCTCGCTAGGGCGTGAGCGGGAGAGCACGCGCGGGTCGGATTGCAAGTGCGCAACCATATCGCTCAACAGTCGCGCAGCAATGCCACGACGCTGAAAGAGGGGGTCGACGCTGATGTATTTCAACCAAACCACAGAGTCATCATAGGGGTTCACCTGGAGCTCCAAGACACCCACCGCTTTCATGAGGTGGGCCTCCTCGTCGGCCACGGCGTTTTCCGCGTCGTTGGGAATGACGGCGAGGAACATCGTACGCTTGTCCGGCTCACGGATGAGTGAGGAACGCGGACGGTAGTACTTGATGTTTTTCCTCGGTGACAAAAGCCACCGGGGAACGATTTGGGCCTTGTCCCAGCGCCCGCTAAGGGCTGCATCGAACTCAGGGCCCGTCAACACGTGGTAGCTGATAGCGGCCGTCGAAGGTGAATCGACAGGAGTGCCGGTCAGAGAAGTCATGGAAAGGGATAAAAGTTGGCCTACCCCGTATAGCGCCCCAATTCAAGCCAGAACCCGTTAGCGTCCGACAGGTGTCTCCGACGTATCCACGACAACCAGGTAGCGTCCGCTGAAGACCGATGCCTCTCGGTCGCTCCTGAGCACCCATTGCGGCTTACCGGAGGCCACCGCTTGGTCGTAAGCAGCGTCCAAAACGCCATAGTGGTCGAAGAACTTGTTCAAGCCTTCCGGGATTCGAACGCAGCCTTGACTGGCGGGCGTCCCGAGCCGGGGCTCCAAAATGCTAGGGTCGGTCGCGTGCATTTCGAAGCGGATGTCCCCCTCCTCCGCGGTCGTGAGCCGCCACCCCTTGGTTGCGGGGACCCAGCCGAAGTCCCAAATGCGCATTCCCTTGGAACCGTAACCACGGATGCCGTTCTCGTTCTTGGTACCTTGCGCTCGGAAGTCGTTCAAGAGCTGGTGGTTAAACACGCCCAACGGCGTGATGTAATGGTCCTTGCGACCGGTGCTACCGGTGGAAGCCGGAGCTGCACCGACAAAGGCCGGGTTCTGAGCCGTGCCCAGAAACAGCATCACGTGTTCGACTTTCGGATTGCGGTCTACGAGCACGAAGAATTGTTCATGGTCGGTGTCCGGCTTGCCCTGCAGGGCCTGGGTCAACATGCCCCGGTAGCTGGCCGCGGCGTTCTCGTCGAGAAAAACCTTGTGCTTCACCTCTTGGTCGAACTTGGCGGCGTAGGCTTGTGCCGGCGAAGGCGGCGTTGTTGCTACAGGCGCTTGCGCGGCGACAGCGAAAGACGCTGCAGCGAGCGTCGAACCAAGCAACATCGAAAGGCGCACAGAGAACTCCGAGAAAGAAGAGTTCCTGTGTAGAAAGGTGAATTAAATGTTTGGACTGTCTCAACTCCGGCGCGCTTCGCCTACTACGACGTCGACGGGTTCAGGCGAAGCGCAGCAAAGGCAACGAGTTATGGCCTAAGAACGCCGTTGAGTTGAGTGCGAATTGTGTCTCGAAAGGTAGTCTCCTGAACAGAGCCGCTCTCCTAATCGGGAACTCTATTTTCTTTGAAGTCTTTTTAAACACAAGAATTCAATTGTGTTTACGCAAGAGTTCTCCGAAAGCTACCAAGGTGCTGCTCGGGGCTGAGAGTTCAGGCAAGCGTCCTAGAACTGAACGCGCGTTTCGGCAGCATCTCAACAAGACCCGTGATGCGCCATTAGGGCATCTGTCACTAGGTCTGGCACTAGGGTGCAAATGTGTGCTGTTGTCGGGCAGAAGGTCTGCGATTTTCTTTCGCGGAGTCTCAGCTTTCCTCGAATACTTTGTCCGACATAGTAAAGAGACGGCAGCCCGCAAACCCGCATGGATGCTGGCTCTCCGGGCGGTTGATGCAACTCAACCGTCATGAAACGCAACTCAAACGTCATGGATTGCAACTCAAACTACATGAAACGCAACTCAAACGTCATGCACATTGCGGGAAACAGTGGGAAAGCAACCCATCCATTGAAACTCAAAACCAGGGGAAACTGCGGGAAATTGTAGGAACCGGCCGCTCGTAAGCAGACCACCGTGTGCTAGGGCGATGCAACTCAATCGTCACGGCAATTATGGGAAATAGCAGGAAACGTCCGTCATCCAAGTGCAACTCAATCGTCATGAAACAAGCGGAAATAGCGAGAAATCGTCAGTCCAGCGTACCGTGTCATACGTTTTCCGGGCCTCGAGCCTGGTTGTTGGAGTCAACAGGCCCCGATACGTCCTAAAAAAGCGATACCCAGCACTCCGGTGAGATGCTGGGTACGAGGTCGCTCCCCTTGAGAGGGTCTAGAGTTGCGAGTTTCCGCTATGCTGTCATCTCGCGGGTCAACGGCTTTCGCCAATGGACCGTGCCATTGCGAATGCTCCAACCCTCGTCGACCACGCCAATGGCAGTCAGCTTGGCCAGCGCGCGCCCAAGTACGATGTTGAACTCGCGAGGTTGGGCGTCAGAACCGCACATGGCACAGAGCTTTTCCGTGGATTGCGGAATCAGCGTCGTCTGGCTTTCGATGTACGCGTACAGCCACGTCGCCACGCCCTCAGGCAGACTGCGTCGTTGTTCGAGGTTCAACCAGACCAGACGAGACTGCGAGAATAGATGCACGATGTCCTCGTCCATAACAACCGACCATCGCCCCCGCTTGGGGTATTCGAAGCGAAGGACTAGCTGCACGCTACAGGTCGGGAACCGCACCACTGCATGCTGCAATCGAAAAATGGACTGCCTCAATCGATTACGCGCTTCCCCGTTGTAGGCGCCCCAAAGTGCTTCGCACAACTCTGCAGGCTCGAAGCTCACCCGCTTTCCTACCTGCACATCGCGAATGAGGTTCAACAAGGCCATGAAGACAAGGCCGTCCCCCTGCCGCATTTCAGGCCCGGCATAGTTCACCTCACCCTCGTTGGTGCGTCCCAGCGGAAACTCCACCAAGGTCTGGCGAGGTGCGGCGCGGCTGCGCACGTTGAACAGCTGGGACATGAAGAACAGCTGGGGGCTGATAAGCTGGTCGGGGCTGTGCTGAGGCAGGAATTGCTGTGCCAAGGCGGCCTCCAGCTGCTCCTCGCGCAACTCGGCCTCTCGAATCCAGGTTGGGATTTTGGCGTAATCCGGGCAGTCACGACTAGCCACCCGATATTCTTCGGCCAGGGCTTGTCGCTGGCGGCGGACTGCATACAGCTCGTCCAGGCGGAAACGACGAGTGTCGCGTTCGGCGTCATGACTGGGGTTTTCGACGACGACGTCGGGCATGCGCGCCGGAGTTTCCGGGCTCTCTTCCGCAAGCGCTTCATTCGGCAGTGTCGCCGGCGTGCTTAGCGCTTCGGTGAGCAACTCCAACTGACCCCGCCCGAGGTTGGTACGCAGGCGAGCGGCACTCATTGAGCAGCAACCCCCGGCTGGTCGCGGGTGCCTTGGGCAGCCTGAGCCTGCAAGAACGTGCGCAGCAGTTCTCGGTTCCACAAAGCTTTGCGACCAACCTTGGTTGGTGCGGGCAGTGCGCCGCCACTCACATAGTTCGTGATGGTTCGCGGCGTGACTCGCAGCATTGCCGCGAGTTCAGATTTGGTCACATAATCGCTTTGCAGCAAATCGTTGTTTTGCACGTTGGTTCCTTTCAGTTCCCAATATTTCCCAGGTCGTTCAGTGAAGCACTTGGTTTTAGTCGGGCCCCTAAAAGTATCGTCGATGCTATAGTGTGCTTTTCAGTGTCGAACCGTGACCGACATGCCCTCGCTCCCCTCTCGTCTGTACCGCCCTTTGCGTCAAACCTTCACCTTTGGCCGCAACGTGTGGGACGTCGGCGCACTCTTGGACGACATCGAGAGTCGGCGTCTTCATCCCGAGCAGATAGTGCTCGACCGCGCGTTCATCGAAGCGTATGCCCAGCAAGCGCTCGGACAAGCCAGGAGCTGGTCGCCTGGTCAACCGCACTTGCAGGGCTTTTTCGCAATGGTGGATGTGGATGCAGCGTTAGCTCTTCCGGCTGCTGCGCTGACGGTGCCGGTGTTGCTGCTGGAGACCGAGGCCGGAACCGGTCTCCTGACGCTACGCACAGGGGTGACCGACCACCTGCTGGCGGACGGCCAGCATCGCATGACGAAGGCGTTCTACGAGGACTGCCCTTCGATGTCCGCGTATCTTGTTGGCCTTGCTGACGCTAAGCGTTACCAGCTGGTTCGGTAAAGGCGGGCGGAGGGGCCCCTGCAGCGAGTCGGCGGAGCTGTTGCTAGACGGGCGATGGCTTTCTCGTTTCATCGTTTTTGCTTCCGTCCTCGTCGGGCAAGGCTGGCCCTGGGCTTCGGAGCCTTGGTGGTATTGGCGGTGACGCCCGGACTCGCCGCGGACTTTCTACGCACGGGAAGTGATGTGGCAACCCAGAAAGCAACGCTTACGGTGGTTAAAAGCTATGGGACCGCGTTTCTGGTTGCACCTGGTAGGTTGATTACCAATGCACATGTCGTCGCGAACCATGACGGCTTCGCTATCCTGAACCCAGTGTCCGGGGCTCAGACTCCCGCGCATGTGCTGGCGGTAGACGCCAACCGAGATTTGGCGTTGCTCGCGGCCGATGTACCGGGGACTCCCCTGAAGCTCGCACCCCCTGCCGAGAAAATGGAGCCACTGGAACGTGTCTACGCGATTGGCTTTCCCGACCCGGAACAATACGGGTTCGACCGGAAGTTGGCAGCAGGTTGGGTCAACGAGGTCGCCAGTGAAAACGACCCCCGAGAAGCCAGCATGACGCTGGCCGTCCGCGCGGGAAATTCGGGCAGCCCTGTATTTTCCCCTGATTGGGAGGTCTTGGGCGTCGTCAATGGGGGCTTCGTGTCACCGCTCTTGCGAGACGGCGTGCAAAGCACGTCGGACCCGCTTGCATCCGTTATACGACTGCCGGACTTGCGTGCGTTTTTGCAGACCAACGGGGTTACGCCCTCCACGGGTGCGACGAGCGGCGCCTTGAGCGATGTGGCACCGCAGCTGGCTTCCGCAGTCTTTCCAGTCGAGACGTTCTAAGGGAGCCCGTACGAACGTGGCGCGTTAGCGGGCTTCGCGAGCGAGTTCCGCGTCGTTGTCTGCCTTTTTTTGTGCGTCGATAGCCGCTTGCAACTGGGGACCGTAGTCACGGCGGAGCATCTCTCCGAAGGTCAAATCGGGCTCGAGGTAGCCGGTGACGCTGTGTTTGATTTCAAGGCGAGCCACGACGGCTGCAATCAACTTCTGCTCACCAGGGGAAAGCTTCTCAACCTCATCCTGGTGAGCTTTAAGAACTTCCCAGGGCTTGGCTTCCATTCGGAGGTCATAAATGGAAGGCGTCTGCCAGAAGCAGGCGCAGAGCAGCAGGCTTAATAGTGTGGCCAAAGATGCGCGAATCATTGAGTGTGACTTATCGGATAACGTCATCCGTATAGCGGCGGACACCGCGCAGGGTCAGTCCCGCGAAAGCAGTCAGGATGCCGCAGCCGATGCCGCCTGCGAATTCAAGACATCGATGAGCGCTGCCAATGCCGCGCGAAGTTGCGCAGGCTTGATGACAAGCGGGGGTGCCAACCGCACAACAACCTCGTGAGTGTCTTTTGTCAGTACGCCTCGCTCCTTGAGCGCGTCCACTACCACCCTGGCGCCCAGCTCGGGTGCGACCTCGACGCCGAGAAACAAGCCTTTGCCTCTGATGTCTTGAACCAATGGGTTGCCTGCTAGCCCTTTAGTCAGCTGCTGCAAGGCCTGCTTGCCGAGTCGTTCAACTCGGGCGCAAAGCGCGGGGTCCGAGAGAAGCTCCAAGGCCTTTCGACTGACTGCAGCCGCAATGGCATTGCCGCCGAAAGTGGAGCCATGGTCACCCGGGCGGAGGACGCCCAAGGCTTCGTCTGTGCCAACTACTGCCGACACCGGATAGACTCCGCCGCCAAGAGCCTTGCCCAAGGTAACCATATCCGGCAACATGTCATCGTGTTGGTAGCAGAACAGCTTACCGGTGCGACACAATCCCGTCTGCACCTCGTCGCAAATCAACAGCACACGGTGCCGCGTACAGATTTCTCGCACGCGCGCCAGATAGCCAGCCGGCGGCACGATGATGCCCGCTTCTCCTTGAATGGGCTCGACGAGGAACGCTACGGTGTTGGGCGTGATGGCTGCTTCCAAAGCGTCGGCGTCCCCGAACGCGATAGTGGACATACCTGGCAAAAGCGGCCCGAAATTCGCACGGTACTGTTGCTCTGTCGACAGACTGATGACGCCGAGACTGCGACCATGGAAGTTGCCACGACAAGCAATCACTTCCGCGCAGTTTGCTGTGACCCCCTTGACTGTCTCGCCCCATTTACGGGCGATTTTGATGGCAGTGTCGACCGCCTCGGCCCCCGTGTTCAAGGGCAACGCACGGGGCAAACCCGTCAATGCCGTAAGCTCCGCCAGCCAAAGGGGCAATTGGTCGTTATAAAACGCCCTGCTTGTCACGTCCAGCCGCTTGGCCTGTTGCGTCAACGTGCGGACGATAGCTTTATGTCCGTGGCCCAGGGATGCCGTGGAGTACGCAGACATCATGTCCAGGTACTCGCGCCCGTCTACATCCCAAACACGGGCACCCTGTCCTCGTGCCAGGACGACCTCAACGGGGTGATAGTTGTGTGCGCCATGTTGCAGCTCTTGTCGAATGAGGGCTTGCTGATGGGACTCCTGAAACTGGGCCATGCTTTCTCCTGATGATGCATCACGTATGGTGACCACGATTTACTCGCTGGTCCGGTGCGAACAAGCTTGCTTCAGTATTCTATCCTGCTGCTGTGGATAATACAATATGTATGCATAGAATAAAGAGCTTCCTTGTGTTAGAGTAATGCCTTCTTTTGGTTGTGCGGAATAAGCCTATGCAAGTCCTTGAATGGGGCGCTCTGGAACGAGTGCAGGAACACTTTGCGGATATTGCCATCAGTATCTGCAATGCCGGCGACGAGGTCTCGCCCCAATTGTTCGTGGTTCGAGCGAACTCTCAAGGCAGGGTGGTGAAGATGGTTTCCCTGGCGCCCCAAACCGTAGAGGTCTTTTTCGGTAACGACGCAGGCAAGGACGCTTTTGGGCCTTTCGTTAAAGAACTTCTGACCGAAGGCAGCGTCATACGAACGAAGTTTGTGAAAGAACTAGGGTTCGAGCCGAATGTCTTCGTGCAGGTCAACGAAGCCTGGGCGGCGGCACCGTCGGAGCTCGAGGAGTATGCCGATGGCCGTATCAACGGGCTGACTCCTTCACAGCACCCAAATCGGGAAGAGATTTTGATGGTCACCCTGCATCTGCCGGCGATGAGCATCCCCGTCCTGCACCGCATCGTTGACAAGCCCAAACGGCACGCGGTGAAAGGAGTGTTTCCTAGCCAGGCCGAGGCCCGAAACTTTGCAGGTCGACTGACAATGCAAGACGCGTTTGGAGCGGAGACCGGGTCGGCTGACGATACTTCTGCCTGAAGCGGTAGCCTTAAAACGTCTATTGCTGTTTAAGGAGTTTGCCCGGGTCGGGCCCTAATCCCCTCAAAATCCAACTTCCCGAGAGCGCGACAGGTAGGCAGGCGACTCGTGATGCTCTCGCGCTGGTCTTTGTCGCCCTTTTCGCGCGCCCCGTGGTCGTGCTGTGTGTATGACTTGGAGGCAACCCGTTGCGGTCCTCGCGGGTAAGGAGCCGGAACTGGAAGCGGCGACAGCGTAGCTCTTGAAAGGCTGACGCTGCGCGTACTCGCCTTACGCGAATGTCAGGATGGGCGCGGTCTGCGCGTTCGTCTTGGCCAGGAAGGTGGGAACCTGCTCGGCTGGCATCGGGCGCGCAAAGAGGTAGCCCTGGATGACGTCGCATCCGATGGCACGCAGCTGCGCAAGCTGCTCTTGTGTCTCAACGCCTTCAGCGACCATCTCGAACTTGAGCGCGCGGGCAATGTGCGCCATGGACTCAACCAAGGCTGCCGCCCGCTCGTCAGAAGTCATGCGGCTGACAAACGAGCGGTCAATCTTGAAGGCATCCAAGCTCAGCCTCGACAGCTGCGACAAGGAGGAATAGCCCGTTCCAAAGTCGTCGAGGTATAGCTTGCACCCCAGTGCCTTGAGTTCGCTCAGGAGCTGGTGGGCCGTCTGTTCATCCTCGATGAACGCAGACTCCGTCAGTTCGAGTTCAAGCAGGTTCGCTGCGATTCCGTGGCGTCGGATAGCCTCGTCAATGACGGTAACGACGCCGCTACGGCGAAGTTGCTTGGCAGACAGGTTGATGGCGATGGGTAGTTCAATGCCCTGAGCCGCCCATTGCGCCAACTGCGCACAAGCGGCTTCCACAACCCAATCACCGATAGCCACGATAAGCCCAGACTCTTCTGCGAACGGAATGAAGTCGTTTGGCGTGATAAGCCCACGCTCGGGGTGTATCCACCGAACCAACGCCTCGAAACCGACGGTTTCACTGGTTTCGGTCCGGACTTTGGGTTGGTAATAGAGTTGAAACTGCTGCTGCGCCAGCCCTCGGCGCAGGTTGGTATCCAGCCACAGGTTTCGTTGCGCCGAAGCGTTCATCTCGGGCTCGAAGAACCGATAGGTGAACCGCCCATCCCCCTTGGCGCGGTACATCGCGGTATCGGCGGCCTGCAAAAGCTCTTCAACGGTGCCACCCGCTTCAGGATACATGGCCACGCCCAGGCTGGCGCCGCTGAACATCTCAACGCCGTCCACCACGAAGGGCGTGCGCAGCGCGTCCAGAATACGATGTACCACGCGCTCGCAGACAGCACGGCTGGTGTCTTCCAAAAGAACAACGAACTCGTCGCCGCCCAGCCGGCCAATCGCGTCGGCTCGCCGCAGCACCTTGGCAAGACGTTCTGCCACCAGTTGGATGAGGGCATCACCTGACGAATGCCCGTGCGTGTCATTGATTCGCTTGAAATGGTCCAAGTCGATGAACACGAGTGCTGCCGGCTGACTCAAGGCACTCGATTGCTGCAGCATGATGCTGGCGGCTTCTTGAATGTGATGCCGATTGGGCAGCCCCGTCAACGCATCGCGCCGAGCAATTGCCTCCAGGCGCAGGTGCGTCTGTTTTCGCTCGGCGATGTCCGAGAAATGGACGAGCGTCGCGAACTCGCCTTCGTGGGGAATGACCTTCTTGAAGACTTCTGTCTCCAGAATCGTTCCGTCCCGACGCAGGAACTCTCGTTCGTGAAAGCCTTCAATAAGCGGAACCTGCTCAGCAGAGCCTCCCAGCGCCTCTTCGACAGAGCGTGACTGGTCGCTCAACAAGTCGAAGTAGCTGACTCCGGCAAGAGCTTGAGCAGAGTCAAAGCCCATGAGCCGGGCTGCTTGCTCGTTCGCATAGGTCACCACTCCACGATGGAGTCGCATCACGCCGTAGGGGGCGCTCTCGACGAGCAGCTCGAAGCGGCGCTCTGCATCCTGGGCGGCTTGTCGAGCCAATTTCAGCTCGCTCTGGTTGTAGATGGCGGTAACGACGTACGGCAGACCGCCAGGACCAGTGATGACGGACTTGACCACGTGAGCTGGAAATCGAGTTCCATCGACCAAGCACAACTCGCCCGTGTATTCAACACTGCCCGAAGTGTCCAGAGCCTTACGGTCATTTCGGACCGCGCGAGCCGCAGTCAGCTCATCGAAAATGTCGGAATCCGTGACCGAAAGTCCATTTCCAAAATTCAGCTTGAGATGTTCTCGCGCCTGTCGATTGGCGTAGACGTAGCAGCTTTGGCTGTCCTTGACCGTCATCAAGGAGGGGTTGTGCTCCAAGACGGCAAAAGAGGTGGCGTACAGCGCCGAAGCGGTGTTGGAGTTCGAAAGGGCCATGACAGCAGGAGCGTGATTGACAAACAGGTGGTCGGTAGCCCGTGCATGGCCTGAGCCGGAGCGTTCCGTCGTACTACCTATTTTACAGCAAATGTAATACAACCGCAATCCCTCTCACTAGGGAGGTAACCTCGTGCATTAAATAATCTCCGGTGGAATCCACGGCTCCCGCCTGTCACTTTAGTGACAACCCAGGCCGCCGTCTCGCACTTGGCTATCGGTCGGAAACACCGCGGCTGTAGGAAAATTACTCCGTATCAAGAAAACCCTACAGCCCGCGTCGAACGCTCCTGACGGTAAAGACTGCAGCAAAGACTGCGGACCTGGTTACACAACGTATGGCGCCAAACCAGGCAGCTGGCCCACAAAGCCTTCATCCAACCGTCTACTCCAAGAATGACCCTTTCTCTCCGTCGACTGATTCCCGAACTGTTGCAAACCCCTGAAGTGGATGAGCTGCTTTCGGCCGTCCTCGAAACCTGTACTTCTCACATTGAAAAAGAACAAGGGTTGTGCCGTAAGAGCGCGCCTGTTGCTTCTGAACTGCTCAACACCGGCGTTGGCACCCTCCGTCGTGTGACACGCGAGTTGAAAGAGCCGGTGTCGACTTCTACCTTGGCGTTGACGATTACGTTGTTGATGAAGACCGACGGTACCGTAGTGCTTTGGCACGAACTCTGGGCGCCCAACGCCACGACCTTCCGGCTTCCGGATGGACAGTCCGCCCTCCCCGCCCAAGTGCGCTTGGGGCGACTGACCCATCTTTCCGCGGTTGCACGGTGTCGTGGGCTGGTGCGGTCGCAGGACCCGCAAAGCACCGGTCTCGAGCGCCTGGCAGAGATTGGCCTATTTTCACTTCGCGCTCTGAAGGAAGAAGTCCTCCGGGAACTCGTTTACCCTCTCGCCCCTTAATCCAACCCTGGACGCAGGCCGTCCGACCGTTTTAGGCATCGTCAAAGCCCCTCGACAGTATTCGCTATAGAGAGGAGCCGACGAAAGCTCAACGAGTCATGTCCCTGCGTTCCTCCCTAACCCTGCGCTTCGCAGGGGTGCCTGCCCTGGTCTTGCTTTTGCTGACCGGGGGCTTGTACTTGGGCACGACGTGGCTGGTGGCAAAACAATTAAAAGAAGAAGCCTTGGTGCGGGTGGAGCAGCGCGGAGTCGTGCTGACAGACCGCATCGGTTCATCCTTGTCAGGCTACATTCGCGCGATAGACCGCCTGGCACGCGTCGAAGCCCTCAATATCGAGTCGGGACACGCCAGGTCAAAAATGGAGCTGGATACCCTCCAGCAAGAAATGCCCGGTTTCACCTGGATTGGCGTGGCGACTCCAACGGGGGTAGTAACCAAAGGTACCCACGGGTGGTTGGAGGGCCAAAACATTGCTGACCGGCCTGTGTTCCAAAATGCGCTCAATGGCCTGCGCGTCGCTTCTTTCCATCCAGCGATAGCGCTCGACCCCTATTTAAAGGCGGAAGGACTGCCTGCCGCTCAAACGGCCGATATTGGCGCAGTCATCCGGTCGGAAACCGGTTCGCTCTTGGGCGTGGTCACCGGGCATCTGGACGAACAAGGCTTTGCGAGTTTGGCTCAGCACACGGTAACGGACCGCGAAGCCACAGAACTGGGCCTGGATTGGTACGTGCTGGCTGGGCCCGACCATGTCATCAGCCGTCGACCCCTGCCTTTTATTGTTCCAGCGCGGGCCAGTTCGACGCCGACAGAAGTTTTGGGACGGGACGGCCGCTGGTATCTGGTGGCCGTCAATCGAGTCGGTGAACCTGGGTCGCTGGTCCGACGGTTCGGATGGCAGGTGGTTGTCGCGAGCGACTTGGACACCGCTCTGCAACCGTTGCGCCAGTTCGACAGGACGTTGGGCTGGTTTGCTTTTGTGGGAGCGGCGCTTCTGTCGCTGGGTGGCTTTCTACTGGCAAAACGAACAACCCGCCCGCTCGACCGGTTCTTCTCGGTTATCCAGCACCGCTTTGACGCTGCAGGTGGCGACACCAAGATGGGCTATTCGCAGTACTTGGACTTCCTGGGTACCGAGCTGGCATCCCCGGACGTCGAACTCGGTACCGGGCAAGAAATTCTTCGCCGCCTGGCTCATGATGCCAGTCAGCTGATGCGTGTCATTGACCATTTCCCCATGGCCTTGTCCATCTCAAGTCCTGATTTTCGGGTGGAGTACGTCAATCAGGCGTACACCCGACTGTTGGGCTACACGCTCGCAGACATTCGAGACCAGCGCACCGCCCAGTACTTGTTGAGCCCCCCAGAACAAGCTCAGCACGTGGAATGGCTCGACCAACTCAAACGGGACCCCGCCGAGTTGGTGTTGCGATTCAACGCTGCTAGCAAAGACGGTCGTCAAATCCCTATTCAAGGACAGATGGTGCCCTTGTTTGCCAGCGATGGGAAATTCTCGGGCGTATTGAGCGTTGTGCAAGACAGGTCGAACGAAGCCATGCAGTCTCAGCGTGCGGACGCCATGTCGGCGCGGCTGCAACTTTTCGCGGACACTGCGTTGGACTATGCCTTCATCGGGTTTGACGCGACCGGACGGGTCGCCAGTTGGAGCCGCGGCGCGGAAGCATTGACGGGCCAAAACGTCGTCAACGCTTATGGCTTGCCCTTCGAAGACCTGTTCGCCACGGGAGAACGCTTGATGGGTGTGCCGGCACGCTTGCTGAGCGAGGTTCGCTCGAATGGCGCCGTGCCGGTTGAATGTGCCTTTGTTTGCTGTGACGGAACGCAGTTCATCGGCCAAGGTCGACTCTACCATCTCAAGAACTCCGTTGACGAGCTTAGCTTTGCCCTGGTATTGCGCGACAAGACGCAAGAGTACGAAGCAGAACACCGTATCCAAGAAAATGAGCGTCTTCTGGCCCAGCTGACGCATCGTCTGCTTGAGCAGGAAAAACAAACAACCCGCGAACTGGCTCAGGCGCTACACGACGATTTGGGGCAAACGCTGGGCGCCATGCGACTGCTCTACGACGCAGGCACTGCCGACCCGAACGCAGTGCCTAACAACGATTGGGTTCAACGGATGGGACGTCTTATTACCGACAGCAATGCGCAAGTTCGTCGCGTGCTTACGGATTTGCGTCCGCCGTTGCTGGACGAGCAAGGATTGCTGAGCGCTTTGGAAAACGAGCTACGACAACGGCAGAGCCTCGCACCGAGTGTCAAGCTTGAGCTGCGCATGACCAGCGTTCGTAAGAGCCAACGCTGGGACGGCAGTGTCGAATACGCCGTGTTCATGGTGGCAAGAGAGGCCGTCAACAACGCATTGAAGCATGCGTCACCCTCTCACGTGGTGGTGGCCATCGAAGGAGATGAGCTGTCCCTCATGCTTCAAGTCACCGACGACGGTACGGGCGTAGACGCCCCCGCCCTGCCCGTCAAACCGGGACACCTGGGTCTCGTGGGCATGCGCGAACGGGCTACCGCCATCGGCGCGGCGCTCACCCTCCAATCGAGTGCCCAGTCGGGCACCTCTGTACTTCTAACCTGGGAGGCCATCGATGAGCCGACTCTTCTTGATTGATGACCATACTCTGATGCGTGAAGGCCTGAAGGCCTTGCTTGAAGGGGCCGGTCATGTCGTGGTGGGTGAGTCTGCAGACCCCACGCCCGCGGTCGCCAGCATCGTTCGGTTGCAGCCCGACATCGTGCTCCTGGACTTGAGCCTGGGAAATCGCTCGGGGTTCGAAGTGCTGGCCGAATTGGGTCGGCGCAAATACGAAGTCAAAGTCATCATGCTGACAATGTCCAGCCAGCCCAAGCACGTCGCTGAAGCGATGCGGCTGGGCGCGTTCGGGTACGTGCTCAAAGGGGCCCCCAGCTCGCAGTTGCTGACGGCTATCGAAACCGTGAGCGGTGGGCAGAGATATCTTGGGGCAGATGAGGCGGCGTTGTTGGTGCAAGGGTTCACGCAAGACGCCACCGACGACATGGCTGAACTGTCGCCCCGCGAGCGTCAAATCCTGGTGATGGTCGCGCGAGGCATGACCAGCGCAGCGATAGGAGAAGAGCTTCACCTGTCGCCTAAAACAGTAGACACCTATCGTAGTCGCTTGATGACCAAGCTCGGACTCAATGACGTGGCCAGTGTAGTGCGATGGGCCTTGCAGCAAGGCTTGGTAGACTGAGACGGCGAGAGCTTTTGCGCGGTAGCGCTCGCCAGAGGCGGACCTTACGGTCCGCCTTCTTGTTTGGCCGTTGTTTCTCGTGAGTTGTGTCTGGGTGGCTGGTTCTATACCGAGAAGGAAAAATTAACTCACATTAGGAACTTCATGCTCATCACCGCAGACCCCGAAGTTGCACTTCGGTTTGGCGACCAACGAAGTGTCTTGAACAGCGTCTTCATCGAAGAGACGACGTTTGCAAGTGCCAAGGCGCTGCAGCGCTTGGCTCACTATGCCAAGGAGGCTTGTACGCTGAGAAGCGGTTACGTGGACACCACATGGCGCCACTTGGACCCCACTCCGCAAGAAGACCTCCAGCCGATTTTGCGCGAACTCACTGAGCTCATGCGCGGCTACGAGTTTCTCGACGAGGACAATGCTTATGAGCTTGAAGGCAACCTTCAGTTCATGGCATCGCAGGGTGCTATCCCGCATGCAGACTGCTACAACACAGACTGGCAAGATACGCTGTTCTGGGTGTATGTCCTGCACAGTACCGAGGCTGACTTGGTGTTTCCCAATCTCGGTATCCGGATTGATATGAAGCCCGGGCAGCTCATCGTTTTTGACCCGGGGCAGCCCCACGCTGTCGTGGCTCGGAACAGTGCTCTGTTTCGGCATTGCGACTTCCCCGCCCAAAAGTGGCAAACTTACCTGGCCGGACACGTCAACTACGAAAAGCCGTTTTGGCATCGGTTGGATGTGGTCACCGACAAGCAGATGCTCAAGACAGGTCCTTTGCGAGACGTTTGCCGCCTGAAAGTCAATGTACGGTCGGGCCGCCTACAAAAAGACCAATGAAAATTCAACGACGACCCTCGGGTCGTCGTTTCTCCTGGTCGAGCTTCTTTCTTGTCAGGGGCCAGGTTTGGCAGGAGCGCTTTCGTGCAGGCTCTCAGCGAGTTCGCTCGACGGGCCGGAGCGATTCCATCGCTCGACGCCCAGCTTCTACGACGTCACCACAACGAGCCAATGCACGTCGAAATTCGGGTGTCGCCGGAAGTTGCTCTCGCAGGCAGAGCCGCATGTTCGCGCGACGGATGCTTTCCAGGGAGATAAGAGTTCGAGCAGGGGTCATGGCGCTGACAATTTTCGAAGGCTGAGGATGGTGTACTGGCTATCAATGCGCCCCACGGTGATGTGAACCTTGTCGCCTTCGGCAAGGCCTTGAAGCACCGTTGGGTCTTGAAGGCGCCACCTCATCGTGAGATTGGGCATGTCATAAGCATCAATGGCACCTTGCTTCAAGGTCAGTCGTTGTTTGACAACTTCCACTTTTTGAACAATGCCATCCACTTCTGGCGCAGATACCGCCGCTGTAAGCGCAATGTCGTCGAGGCTAGAAGCAGGAGCCGCAGGACACTGCATTGTAATCCAAACAAGTCCCAATGCTGCGAATTGGCGAAGCACCATGGCAAATCCTTCTCGGAAGCAGTCAGCGCGTGAACGAGCGATTGAATATTTGGGTGAGCGACCGGCTGTACGCACCCGAATGACGGTGGTTTGCTCTTAGAACGAATTCAGAACAGTGATACCTTGGGTACGGTCCGAGCTGTAAGCCGCCGTGATGGCAAAGCCTTTGGTACGGTCCGCATTGACGCCCACGCCAATGAGTTGGTTGCCGGCAACCGTATTGGTTCCGATGGTTAGCTGATGCGGCTCCAGATAGGCCACGCCCGTGAATGTGACGTTAGGGTTCTTGCACGGTGCCGCGCCGAACTGCAAAGTCAGGTCGAAAGCGTTCTTGCCAGACAGCCGCGGTGTCATGGCGCCCGTGACAGCGCATCCCGAGGAATAGCCACTGAGGGTACCTTGCGTTCCGATGGCAAGGGTGTAATCGTCGCCATCCGACCCGCGCACAACCCAGCTGCCCGAAACATCCGTTTGAGCTGCCGCGGTGTCGTAGTCGTAGACCGGGACTGCCGTGGAGTCTTCAACGTCGAGAGCCCAAGGCATCGCATCGAGGGACACTGCGCCGTCGACGCCCTTGATGTAGGCGCCTTGGACGTACTTGATGGCAACGGTCGTATCGGTTGGTGCGGCGATGCCGAAGTCTTTCGCGTCGGTCGCGGTGTAGACGCCGTTCTTGGAAACGCCGTTGGCCTGTACGAAGCCGTGAATAGCCAGTAGGGGCGGCGGCGGAGGGGTCGTTGTGGACGACGAGGGCACGTCCGTGCCGTAGATGGCCCAAGCTTGGTCGTTGTCGAGCACCAGAACGTGAACCGAAGAATACGTGCCGCCGGTCAAGGAGCCAACCCAGCCGCCTTCGGCACGCAAGGATTCCGGCGATGCCGGCTCCTGAAACCCCGTTCCCCCGTCGCCACCGCCGCAGGCGGTCAGGACAGTAGCTGCAGCCAGGGCTGCCAGAAGACTTGGACGCATCAAAGACATGGGAGTTCGCTTTCTTGAACAAGGAGTAGGTGCCGACAGGCGCCTAGCCTTGTCGAGTGCAACCGCTTATAGCGAAAAGAGTTTGTACCTTTGATGCGACCGCTGACGTCTTAATTAGCGTAGCAGACTGGACGTATAAATCGAATTAGCCTATACTAGGCGCATTCCTGTCAAAAGTACGCGACCCAAAGCCATGCGCCATTAGCGAAAAGCTCCAGCTGAAACAACTTGTCGTCACCTCAATCCCGAGGTGCGCCTTGTTCTTTCATACAGCTAAAGGAGCTTTTCATGCGCATTCGTACTCCGTTTGCTTCGGTCGCCCCTGCCACTCCGGCGGAACTTCTCGAGCAAGCCTTCCCCTCTGGCCCGTCAGCCTTTGTCGGCGCGGCCGCCTCTCCCTCCGCCGTGCCTGCGGTCAGCCCTAAACCGCTGACACTGTGGGCCAATCGTTCGCTGATGACCAACTCGGGTCGTGCCATCGCCATCCGGCTGGTCGGTGCGGACTTGAAAGTGGGTTTGGTCTACGCCGGCGCCTTGCGCTGGTCACCAGCCAAACATGTTCTGAGCGAGCAGCAGGCTGCGGCCTGGGCTCGTGACGGTCAGTTCTACCAGGGCTAACGCTCTTCTCGGCCACCTGCTACTTGCCGGTGGCCGTTGACGTTTCTGGTACGCAACATCTCGCGCAAGGCCCCGCAGTTCGGCCTCGGTCAGCGGTTCCCCGGCAGTTGCCCCTACACCTGGAATGTACCGGCCCGCTCAAAAAGGAAACCCCGCGGCGTGCGCGGGGTTGGAAAATTACGGGGTGATGTCGAAGACCAAATGGTCGTAGCAAAAAGTCGTTTCTTGAAGTTCAGGGTTGCCCGATTCGTCCAAGGAGACTCCTCTCCCCATGAAATTGGCCAGGAACGCCCAGGTGTCGGGAGGTCGACTTACCACATACAGCTCCAGCAGTGCCAGGCAAACCCGAGTTCCTTCGAGGTCGACGATTTCAAGGGCAATTCCCGGCACGAACTGAATGCGGAATTGACTGCGGAAACATTGTGCGGCTAAGTCCATGGCTCGGACTTTGTGATGGGCAACCCGCTCTTGCGCTCTGGGAACGAGTATGCCAGCCCGGGTGTTGCGGGGAGCCATAAAAATACTCAGCGTCTTCTTGTCGATGATGGGTTGTCTCGGGGACAACGCGCTCAGCCGAGCATGGAATTTGCTCATTGCGCGGTAGCGTGTCCACTCGGCGTAAGCTTCGTGTTCGAGCACTGACATTGCCAGTCTCCTGTAGTTTGACCTGTGCTAGGTATAGCGCGCAGCCCCAGACGTCGTTGCGCACGAATTGCCGAGGCGTGAAGCTATCTACACACGCTAGGTCAACTTTTCAAGGAACATCCATGCCTCTGGCTAACGCCCATGTTCTGCACGCCATGCAGTGTTGCAGTGCCGCCTCCGCCGAACAACTTCTGGCGTTCATTAAGGAACTCCGGGAAGTCGACATAGCGCAGCGGCTGCTGACAATTACCCGAGCTGAAGTTGCATTGCGGGCTTCGGTTCCGCGAGCGACTCGGGGCACCCGCGTCGCTGCACTTTTCCGTCAGGCCCGCCGAGAGCGCGCTGCAGCTCAGCAGGAGCTCCAGGTCCTGGTTCGCGCCGTTCGCTTTGCTCGGTTCCAAGTGCAGGAGCTTCATCGGCCCAGCACCCACGGAACAACAGGTGCGCTCGCGTCGCACTTGCTGGCCTACGAAGCCCAGCTTCCGGCGGACGTACTGCTCGGCTTGGGCGGCTCATCTTCCCGAAGTAAAGCTTCGCTCGACGTTCGCCGCCTCAATATGACGACGACACAGGCACAAGTGGCGCGCAACGTCCTCCAGCGGTTTCCACAGCTGTTTGGCCAGGCAGAAGCGACGGCTCTCTCGGCTACCAAGAAGTCGGAGCGTAAGGCTCTGCTTGAGAAGCTACTATCGGCCCCCAACTTGAGCTTTGCCGAGACGGTGTTACTCAAAGAAGTCTTCGGCGAAGTCTGAGCGCCATGTCCGGTGGTTCACCTTAGCCACGACTTCACACCCGTTCAAAGACCGCACAGCAGTTTGCTTGTGCGGTCTTACTTTTGGACTTGTCGGAAGGGTCTTTCCACGCAGCACGTATCAGTGGAGTTTTACCAGCGGAGTCGCCCGCTTGACGAGAAAGCGCGCCACAGCCAGTACGCCGGTTCGCAGCGTCCCCAGGACCGCTTTGTGGTGGAGCAGATGCAGGCTGACGTACATCATGCGTGCAAAGATGCCCTCCACGAACCAGGTCGCCTTGAAAAGGTTCCCCATAAGGTTGCCTACGGAAGTTCGCGTGCCCAACGAAATCAGAGAACCATGGTCCCGATAGACATAGGGTGCCGCGCTCGGTCGTTGCCCACGAGCCAACCTCATGAACGTCTCGAACAAGTAGTCCGCCTGCTGGTGCGCCGTCTGTGCGCGGGGTGGAACCAATTTCCCGTCTTCGCCTTCACAAGCGGCGCAGTCGCCAAACGAGTAGACGTCCGCATGGCCCCGTACCTGCAATTGGCGAGTAACTTCAAGCTGACCGCTTTTGGTGACTGGCAAGCCCAGGGTTGCCAGGAACGGGGGAGACTTGATGCCCGCCGCCCAGACAATGATGTCCGCAGGATAGACGCGGCCCTCCGCATCCTCGACACCGTCTTCCCGAATGGCCACGACACGACACTTGGTCTGCATTGCGACATGACGCTTGGCAAGAAGCTGCGCTGCAGCTCGAGAGACCTTCTCAGGCAACGGCGCCAAAATACGCGCAGCACCTTCGAGAAGAGTCAGGCGAACGTCCATGTTGGGGTCCAGATGCCGGAAGCCGTAGCGTGAGTGCACCGCGCTGGCTTCGCGGAGTTCCGCAGCCAACTCGACGCCGGTAGCGCCGCCGCCAATAATGACCACGTTGACGCCCGCCGTGCTGTCATGCTTTTTCTGAAGCTCTGCCGTCGTCAACAACTTGAGCATCCGCAGCCGGAAACGTTCCGCATCTTGCGGTCCGTTCAGCGAAATCGTGTGTTCAAGCGCACCGGGAACATTGAAGTGATTGGCGGTGCTCCCTACGGCGATGGCCAAGTAATCGTATTCAACCGTTCGCTCGGGAAGCAAGAGTTCCTCGTCATCCCCGGGAATGCTTCCAATCACCACCAGCTTGGCGGCTTCCCGGAGCCCCGTCATGGGGCCGTAGACAAACGTAAATCCGTTGTCATGGGCCAACATCTCGTAGGACAACCCTTCCTGGTGGATGTCGAGAGTCCCCGCAGCTACTTCATGCAGTGATGGCTTCCAGATATGGTACAGCTTGTTGTCCACGAGGGTGACTTGGTCTGGGCCAAGTTTACGACCCAATTTGCAGACCAGCTCCAGGCCGCCTGCTCCCCCTCCAACCACAACGATTTTTGTCATTGCTTCATCTTTCGCAACGGCCGAGAACGCCTCGGTCTTCTATCGAACTTTTGTTTACAGACAGTATAGCAATAATTTTGGCGCTTTGCGCGTTAAGTAGTGACGCTCCTCGCATGGCGAGGAGCCTGCTTACGTTCGCTTAGTCCTGCGTACAAGACCCTGTAGCACCTACACGTCGAAACCACTCGTGTTTCGATGAATGCTGATTTATGCAGTGACTTGTGCCGTCAACGGCAAGCAATACGTAGGGCTGACCCGCCGTACGCTTAAGAAGCGCTGGCAGCAACACGTTACCGCTGCGCTTCGGCAAGACTGCCAGCATCTGCTCCACCGCGCCATTCGCAAACATGGCCTTGAGCAGTTCAGCGTCCGCGAACTGGAGACCGTTCCCGCCGCCGAGAATATTGGTGACCGCGAGAAGTGCTGGGTCGCCAAGCTTGGTACGTTTGGCAGCGGCTACAACTTGACTAGCGGAGGGGAAGGGGGCTACGAGCTCGCCGAGTCCGTAAAAGAAACGCTCCGCGTTAAGAGCAAGCAGCGTCTTCAAACCGAGGAAGGTCGGCAAGCTCTTCAGAAACTGCTGGACTCAGCGCATACCCCTGAGGCCCGCGAGAAGGTGGCAGCCGCCTGTCGCGAGCGGTACAAAACACCGGAAGGTAAAGACGCGCTAGCCCGGGCTATTCAAGCCGCTCAGCACCCAGACGCGGTAGCCAAGCGGGGCCGCAAGTTGGCCAAATTCCTGACTTCGCCCGAGGGCAAACTGTACCACGAACGGCTTATTGCGCAGTCCAACTCCCCCGAAGCTCGTCAGGCCAAGTCCGGCGGAATGCGTCGCTACATGAACACCGAGGCGGGAAGGGCTCAATCTGCCAAGTACAGCAAAATCGGAGCTGCGGCCTGGGTTGCAAAGTACTCCAAGCCAGTACGGATTGAGGGTGTTGACTTCCCCCACGTGGTCGCAGCGGCCAACGCACTTGGCGTCCCACAAAAGACTCTCGGCTTCCGCCTAAAGCAAGGCTGGACAGGCTATCGCTATCTGGACAAATGCGGGAGCACCATCGAGCCTGCATCACTGCATGTACCCCAAAAGAAGGGCGTCATGGTCGAAGGCAGGGAGTTCTCAACGCTCTCGGCCGCCGCCAAGTTTCTCGGGTGCTCTATCCATTGTTTGCGTTCTTGCGGTGGGGGCCGCACGAGGAAGCCGCGCTTGCAGGGCCGCTCTTTTTCGCGGCTGGGACGGTGCTGGCGTATGACGCTCTGACGGCTTAAGGCAGCCGTTTCAGACGGGGGAACGCCACTCCAGGTCGATGTCCTCAAAATGAGCCCTTGGATTGCACACGCTATACGTTCACTGAAGGAACCAATTTTTTTTTGAAAAAGGATACCCCATGACGTTTCGTGAAGCCGTGTGCTTCTGGCTGGCGGGCTACGGCCTGACTCCCGAACAGTGCGACAAGGTTTGTGATGAACGGCGAGTAGCCTTCTCCATCCGAACTGAAGACCATACTGGCATCCTAGGTGACCTGCAAAGTGCTCTGTACCTGGTGGGCCAGCCGGGCTTCGAGGCCGAGCAGGCACTGCGCAGTCCTGCCGAGAAGCTTCTGCTGATGGCTCATCTGGAGCAGCATCACTCATCCGGCGGCAAGCATTCGAGGGCTCAAATGCCTACTCGAAGCCCGGTCGTCGTCTCGCAGAACCCTGCGGTGGCAGTTGCGCCCGTACCTGTCGTTCCCGTTGACGACAAGCTGCAGCTCTTCAACCGCATCTGTCGGGAGATGGAGCTGAAGCCGAGCGAGTTCCGCCTACTGCGGGATGCGCTCAAGAGCAAGGTCTCGGCTTCTGTCGAACCTCCGGGCGAACCTTCGAGTGCGGTGACGTCGTCCCAAGTCGACGTCGTGCAGGTGGAAGCCGACCCTGTTCGGTACCACAGCGTCTCGCTGTACTTCGAGGTGACGCTCATCGATGGTCGCTGCTCTCTGTTCGAAGGCACCCGTGACCTGTACGTGAAGGCTCATCAATCGCTCGCGCATAACAGTGACCAGCGCGCGTACAGCACGATGGTCTCCATGTCGAATGGTCACGAAATGGCTCTGTCGTACGTGTTTGAGCACTCGGGCGATTCCTTTGAGGAATTGCAAGCCAAGTTCAAGCTCGTCAACTTCGAAGGCCGCGATTGCCTCAAGTTCAGCTGGGGCATGCAAACCGAGTTTCCTGCCTCGGAGCTTCCGGTACTGCGCAGTCGATGTGAGTCCACGCTGCAAAAGTACACCCGTACCTACGGACTGAAGGCCGACTATGTTGGTGCGAGTCAACGTCGCGTCCCAGGTCCGGACGTCGAACAGGCCCTCTCGTTCTGATTCTCATGCACCACCTTCCTCGCGACGGTGGTGCTTCTTTTTTCGGCTCTGCGGAACATTCCGTCGACTAGCGAAATGGCTCAGGCTTGCGCTCGGCCGCTGAGGCCACCCCCAGTTAACGAGCAAAGCGCCATAATTTTAACGGTACTACGTATAAACCCGGATAATTTGCTGACACTGAAATAGCTGCTGCTTGTCCAAAGCCGCCTGACTTTCTGGAGCTTCCGCAGACGTCTTTCAAAAGATGGTGAGTTGCGGTGGCTGGGAGGGGGTCAGCCAGTTCTTGGCACGAGGATGCGACAGCCAAGTCTGGCCGACCCAAAAACCTTCGTCTTCGGCGACGACTCGCCACTGCCCCCTTTCATCCAGCAACACGAAGCGGTTGCGCGTACCTGCAAATTGCCGAACCGCCGTCAGGTTACGAGGGTCGTGCCACGGCCCACCGCCCCTTTCCAACAGGTTGGGTAGCAGCTTTGAGGCAAAAATCGCTGTATCGCTTGGCCCTTGGGTGGGGTGCGCAGGGACTTTTCGCAAGCATCCGTTGTGCATGATGGCGAGTCGCCCCTCTCGCAGTTGGGTAAGCCTGGGATGGAGGTTTGCACGGCCGCGGGCACCTGCTGTCGCTTCCCGAAGGTGAACGGCGGCCCGCAGTCCAGGCGGAACACTGGTCAGGAGCGCTTCGAGTCCCGAGATATCGGGGGTATCGGCATAGCGCACCACAAGAGCTTTGCTATCGTGGTACATCAGACCGATACCGTCAGCGTTCGCTTTGCAGGCAAGAGCCCAGAAGGAGGTATCAAGTTCAGCAAATCCGGATGAGGACATGGCGATGAGGCACATACAGCGTGTAGTGCCTGACTTGCCCGTGAGAACTCCCGCAGAGCGCAGCATCGGGTAAAGCGGGTGGCAGAGCCGACGATTGCGCCGCTGTGATTGGGTCTTCCGCAGGTCTCAAACGGGGTCTCACCCTCTAAGCAGTTATCCGATATTGCCAAAACCTGAATCAGCGAGCCAAAATACTGGTGCCAACTTCTTGGCGCCAGCCTTCCAGTGGCTGTAATGGATTCGAAAGGCATGTGCGACATGGCAAAGATTACGACGTTGGCGGCTCTTCCGCCGTTCACCGATAGCGCTGCCCCGCTGGAAGACCGCATTCACTGGCTGAAGGTGTCCACAAGTGTCGTGGAGGGGCTCTATCAACAGGGAACCCTCAAGGTTCAGCGTAACCATATGCGTCGGTTGCAATTCGCTGACCACTTGACCAAGTCGGCGCTGCCCTTGCATGCCAACTTTCTCGCGGTGCGCACCGCTGACGGGAATCTGCAATTGATTGACGGCTACACCCGACTGACTGCGATTGCTGAAGGTAAACGGCCGCGGCCCGAGCAGGTGTGGCTCGGGGTCGTGGACGCGGACAATGTGAAGCAGGTCGAACAGCTTTACTTGGCTGTTGACTCGCGCAAAGCTGTCAAGACCGGCCGCGACGCATTCGAAGAAGGGCTGCGCAAAGCAGGCCTCTTGGACAAGGTGGTATCCCCGGTGTTCATCAACGGCTACGCTGTCTCGGCCGTGTTGAGCGCTTCGGGAGAGCATGACGCCTTGAACGGTGTCGTCAAATTCAAGAAGGCCATCGAAAGGCTGGACCCGCTAAAACTGGAGGTTGGTCGCTTTGCCCTGCCCGCCGGTGCATTGGCCGCCTGCCTTCTGCTTGCGCAGCACGAAGACGATGACGCTGCCGTGCTGCAGTTTACGGCGGCGGTCTCTCGACCGGACCACTTGTCTCAAGCCGACCGCAAATTGGTTCCAGCAGCCTTGAAGTTCTCAACTTGGCTGCAGGAGCGCCGCGAAGCAGGCGCCCTTTCAGGCAAGAATGTGCCAGTAATCATGCAACAGGCGCTGGGCTGCTTCGCGTGGCAAAAAGCGGGGGCCACTGGACGAGTAGGTCCGATGTCGCGTGAGGCCTATCTCTCAAACGTGCCAGCCTGACCGGAGGCGCCTGCTTGCAGGAGGGGGATGCCCGAAATTCATAGCTTCGGTTTACTTTGGGCGAGGTTGGCGGGGAGGGATGTCGAGGCTGGAGCACTTGCTCTGGCGGAGAACTGGGGTTGACCGCGTCGTTGAGTAACACGAACAAGCCAGGGCAGGTTCTCTTGAACAACTGCTGTCGTGCCCAATGGAGGCTGTTCGCTAGACGATACAGGCCAACTTCTCCGTACCACACATGACCCCAGAACCTCAACGCTCGGCCACCATCGAGTACTACGATACGACCGCAGCCGCCTACTTCCAGCAGACACTGGGCATTGACATGGCGTCGACACGCGAACGCCTGACCAAGGAGCTTTCGCAGGGCGCCCACATTCTAGATGCGGGCTGCGGCTCCGGTCGCGACAGCAAAGCCTTCAAGGACGCCGGCTTCAAGGTGACCGCCTTCGATGCTTCGGCGCCTCTGGCCGCACTTGCCAGCGGGCACATCGGACAGCCCGTGCTCGTTCGTCGCTTTCAAGAGCTCGACCTGGGACAAACCTTTGACGGCATCTATGCCAGTGCCAGCCTGCTTCACCTCGACAACGAAGAGCTCGCTCAAGCGTTTCTGACGCTTTTCGCTCACTTGCGCCCGCATGGCCGAATGTTGACGCTGTTCAAACTCGGCGCAGGTCTTCGCACCGACACAGCCACCGGACGGGTCTTCAACGACATGACCGCCGACCGCTTGCAAGGCTTCGTTGAACGTGCATGTGGCCGAATGCTGGCTACTTACATCGACAAAGACCGCATGGGCAGAGGCAACGACTGGATTGCAGGCATTTCCGCTCACGCGTAAACCTGGTTCAACCCAATTCCTACTCCGGCCTCGTGCCGGAGCTTTCTTTTTTGACGTGCACCTGCAGGGGCTCTCGCAGTTGCAAGACTTGGTGCGCTGCTGTTCGTACAGAAAGTTCGGGCGGACAATGCCTGCCGATGCCCTGAGCATCGCAGCTGCAAGGGTTGCCTCTCCAGAACGATTTGCACCATAAGAATGCCCTCTGACTTCGGAAGTCAGAGGGCACGTCAATCAATTGCCGGATGTCAGCAGTGACAATCTGGCAGTCAAAGCGTCGCGCTGCGGAGTTCGACCTGGCGCTGGACAGCGCTTTCAATGCGCTGTGGGTTCAGTGCTCGGGTACGCAACAGGCCTACCAGGTACAGCCGGGCGTCCGCGGTCCGTCGGGCGAAATAGAAGTCTCGCCCGTTGGGCAGCCCTTCAACAAACACGTCGGGATAGAGCGTGGCCAGTACCCACTGGCCGAAGGTCTCATGACGCTTTGCGTCTGCCGACGTATCGGCACGGCAAAGCTCGATGAGGCGGTCAACAAGTGCGAACGCCTGCTTGTACGAAAGATGTTGGTCCATTTCAAAAACTGTAAGTGTCTATGCGCCTGTATAGCGCAAGCATGAGCCCGCCCGGGAGACAGGGCGCGCCCTGGCGGGAGTTCTCGAAGTTTCCACGATTTTGTGGCTATACGGGCTTGGTCCGTCCGCCTTCGGGACGGAAATCAACAACCCTTCTTGTGGAACTCTCATGTCCGAACACACCCTGCAGTCCGTCAAAGACGCCCTCACCGCCATCGTGGCAAAGACCATCGGCAAGTCGCCTGCGGACATCTCGCTGAGCGTCGCGCTTGACGACCAAGGCGTGGACTCGCTGGCGTTCGCGGAAATGATGTTCGACGTTGAAGACGCTTTCGGCGCAGTCGTGTCGGACAGTGCCGAGCTGGCGAAGCTTCGCACCATCGACCAGCTGGCCGCGCGCATCCTCGAAAAACTCGAGGCCTGAAATGCGTATCGGCGTTACCGGACTGGGCTCCATGGTGCCCGGCGGCTCTTCCGTTTCCGAGTTGATGGGAAATCTCTGGGCACATCGTTCAGCCATTGCAGGGTCGCAGGCGATGCCTGATTACGGTTTGGCTGCACTGGCCTGCGGCCGCTGCCCCGAGACCTTCGAGGTTCCTGGCGTGGCCGCCCATCAGTTGTCAGCCATTGACCGGACGAGCCAGTTGAGCCTGAGTGCGGCCTTTCAGGCATTGGCACAGGCTGAACAGGCCGGCCCGCTTCGGCGGGAGTCCCTTCCAATGATTTGGGCCTGCGGCCCCGGTGGTCTTACTACATTGGAAGAAGGCTACATGGACGTGCTCGTTCGGGGCAAACGCCGTATGCGGCCTATGACGGTGCCCAACACGATGCCCAGCGCACCTGCATTCCATGTGGCGCATCACCTGGGCGTGCGTGGACCTTCCCTGACCTTGAGCATGGCCTGTGCCTCCTCGGCAGTGGCCATCATGCAAGCTTGTCGCCTTATCCGCTCCGGCGAAGCCGACGCTGTTTTGGTTGGCGGAGTCGACAGCATGCTGTCGCCCGTGGTGTTGCGCGGTTGGCAGATGGCCCAAGCCGTGGCGACCCTCGACCTGGAAAATCCAGCAGAAAGCTGCCGCCCCTTCAGCGCGGACCGTCGAGGCTTTGCGATGGCAGAAGGCTCCGCTGCCATGCTGTTGGAGTCGGAAGAGCACGCACACGCACGAGGAGCCGACGTCTTGGGCTGGGTACGCGGCTACGGCCACACGACAGACGCCGCGCACATCGCTCGGCCGGACACCGACGCCCAGATGGCGGCGTTGCGTGCTGCGCTGCAGCACGCGAAGGCAAGCGAGAGAGATATTGTCTACCTGAACGCGCACGGGACGGCCACGACAGCGGGTGACCCAAGCGAGGCCGAGGCTATCTGGCGTGTGTTCGGCGAGCTCAACCCCCGCTTGCCTGTGAGCTCCAGCAAGGCGCTGCATGGGCACACCATCTCGGCTGCGGGCGTTCTCGAAGCACTGGTGACCCTCGAATCGCTGCGCGCGGGCCTGGCCCCCGGCAATCCCTTTCTGACGGCGGTCGACCCGGCGCTTGCCCCCATTTGCCTGCCGCGTGACGCCATCAAGCTGCCTTCGCCGGGCAGCAGGCTGGGCGTCAGCAACTCCTTTGCGTTCGGAGGCGTCAACGCTGTGCTGGTGCTGGAGGCGTCGAATGACTAAGCCTCAAGGCCCGGACGCGACCAAGTACGTCTTGTCGTCACCGGAAATCCATGCAGCGCAACGCAAGCATTCGCGCCTCGTGGTCGGGTTGCCGATGGTGCTGGCCCTGGCTGGCCCGCTCTACCTGCCCGCGCACGTAGACTGGCTGATGGCCGCAGTGCTGTTTTTCGGCATGCTGACGTTCACGGCTTGTCTTGGAATCTCAGCCGGCTTCCATCGTCACTTTGCCCATCGCGCGTTCCGTGCAGCTCCCTGGCTGCGTGCACTCCTGATTGTGGCGGGCCAGATGACGGGTCAAGGGCCGGTCATGTATTGGACCGCCCTGCATCGCCGACATCACTCGTTTGCGGACCTCCCCGGCGACCCCCATTCGCCGCTGCCCTCCGCCCAAGACGGAAATCGCACTCCCCGCCAGGCCTTCTGGCACGCTCACTTCCAGTGGCCCACCCGCCATGCCGTCCCGATGCCGTCCCGCTACGTGGCTGACTTGCTGGCGGACCCGCTCGTGAAGCGTCTAAACGACTGGTACTACTTCTGTCTGGTGGCGGGCCTGGTCATTCCGACAGTGGCTGGTGGCTTGTGGGACCACTCCTGGCAAGGCGCTCTGGTGGGTTTTTACTTCGGCGGCCCGCTGCGCCTGACCATTTGCACGCAAGGCATTTGGGGCTTGAACTCGGTTTGTCACACCTTTGGAACTCGCCCGCACGTAACAGGTGACCGCAGCACGAACCATCTCGGAATGGCACTGGTCACCTACGGCGAAGGGTGGCACAACAACCATCACCACGCACCGACCCACGCCCGCTTCGGCCACGGTCCATGGCAGCCGGACCCCACGTGGTGGCTACTTGCGACGCTGCGTCGGCTTGGTGCGGTGAGTGGCGTTATCGACGAAAACACAACGGCGGCAAGTCGTGGAGCGCAGTCGTGAACTTGTACTTCCGGCTGGTTTGGACCTGGGTACGCGCCTGGCTGATTGCCAAGTTGCGGCCGCGCATGAAGATGCAAGACGTAGGGCGGCTTACGTTTCGTGTGCTGCCCAATGACTTGGACATCAACTGGCACATGAACAACGGGCGCTATTTGACCCTGCTCGACCTGTCGATGATTGACGCGTTGACGCGCTCCGGCTTCATCAAGGCGGTGTTGAGCTTGGGCGGCATGCCCATGCTGGGAGGCTCGCTCATCACTTACCGCAAGCAGCTCAAGCCCTTTGCGAAGTACCACATCGACCTGCACTACCTCAGCTCGACGCCGCAGTGGCATGTGTTTTCCTTTGTTTTCACGTCCGAGGCGGGAGCTATCGCTGCCAAAGGGCTCATCAAGGGCGGCGTCGTGAGCCGGCGAGGGCTCATTCCCACCGCCGACGTCTGGCAGCGACACGAAGAGATTTTCGGAGAGAAAGTGTGCGTTCCCGACATGCCTGAAGTCGCAGCCAACTGGCTTGCTGTCGAGCAGGCGGTCTTCGCCCTCTAGGTCGGGGACTTAGCTGAGGCCCTCCGCTCCGTACTCGACCGGCCCCACCGCTTTTTCTCAGGTGCGCCATGAGCTCTCAAGCAATGGCGCACCCGCTTTTGCGCGACTATGTACCGCCGTCGCGTTCGAGGCCCTGTTTTCCCTATACAACGAACTAGGACATTATGGAGCCCATCCCCATGCCCACTCAAACTCGCACCTTCTTCGGGTTTCAGCACCAAAAGACCGGCGAGCTCGTTCGTCTCGATAGCCGTGAAAGCGACTACCGGCTGTCAACCGATAAGGATGAGCCTGTCTTCGAAGCACCCTCTCCGGAAGCATTGGCCAACATTCTTTTCGAGAACACGCCGCACTACAACACCTCACCGGAATGCCCTGCCTGGGGCGGTCTCGATGCGCTACAGCTAATCCCCGTACAGGTGTCCGTTTCTCTGCAGTTGGAGCCGCTCACGCTGACCGCTCCCCTGCGAGTCCGTACGCTTCAACTGCGAGACATCCCCTACAAGGTTGCCCGCAGCTACGTAGGCGGGGACTTCGAACTGAACGCGGAACGCCCCGGAGTCATCTTCTGGCTAGTTGAGCTGCCCGCTGAGGTGACGCTGGAGACCCTGCAAGAGAGCTGGATAGGACATACCGTCCATGGCCGCGACCGGTACTCGAAGCGTCAGCTGTACGCGGCGGTGCCTGTTCCCGAGGAATACGTTCCACTCACCGACGGCAAGCGCAATTGCGCTCTGCTCATCGCATCCGGTTCGTTCTACTGAGCCTGTTCAACTTTCCGCCGCTGCAGCCTTCTTGGCGCAGCGGCGGTTTTTCACGCAGCCTGGCCCGCGCGAAGCGCGGCTGCTTCATGGTCTGGAGTTCCGGGGCGCAGTTCGGCCAATCGATAGCCCTCTTTGAGCAAGGCCGCCTTCAACCAAGCAGGTTGGGTACCCTCGCCTGACCAAGTATCTCCGGAGAGTGGGTGCCGGTATTTGATTTCGGCGGACACGGGGACTTGATGCACCCGCCCACGAATTTCGTGGGGCTGAATTCCCCAGAAGGCGATGAGTTGTTGTGCCTGGTGTATTGCGGATGTTCGAATAGCCTGGCGAGCTTTTTCGATTTCCCGAGTTACATCGTGAAAGTCTGTAAGGGGGATAGCGTACTCCGAAAGCAACGCTTGAATTGTGGCAATAGCGTGCTTTTGGTCAGCGGTTAAGTCGCGAGTCGTCATGTGGCCAAACGGCAAGAGTAGGCATGGAAGCGTGAAGCCTACCGCGTCAACGGCCAGGCCGCAAGCGGGCCGCATCCATCACCCCCGGCGCACCAGGCACTCCGTGGCCCGCCGGAACACCTTACGCGGTGTGCAATGCGCGGTCTACCAGCTCGGGGAGCAGCTGCTCCGCCCTGCCCTGCAGCACGACGTCAGCAGCAGCCGCCAGCAAGGGCGGCTCGGTGTCCAGCACGATGAGCTTGGCGCCATGACGAAGCGCACGTACTGGGATTTCAGCCGCTGGGTAGACCACCGCCGAGGTGCCCACAACGATAATTAGCTGAGTCTTGCACGCGGCCAAGTAGGTCGCGGTAACCATGTCTTCGTCAAGTGGTTCGCCGAACAGGACCACGTTCGGACGAACATGGCCGCCGCACCGCAGGCAGCGGCCGAGAGCCAACCAACGTGTGCGACCGCACTGACCGCAGCGCTTGTCGCGCAGGTTTCCGTGAAGTTCAGCGACGTTTGTACACCCCGCTGATTGCAGCAATCCATCAACGTTTTGCGTCACCATCGTCGTACCAGGCTTGGCCTGTTGGAGTTTCGCCAACGCTCGATGTGCCGCATTAGGGCGCGCAGGAGCAATGTCTTGTTGACGTGCACGCCAAAACGCCGTGAAACCGCTCGGGTTAGCCTTGTACGCATCGATATGCGAGAATTTCAAGTTGTCACCGGTTTCCCACAGGCCACCCGTATCCCGGTAAGTAGGGATACCCGATGCTTTGGATAGACCCGCACCGGACAACACAAGTATGCGCTCCGCACAGGCCAGGAGTGCCGCGGCTTTTTGAAGCTGTGCGGTGGGATAGGGATACGGGTGATGTTTAGGCATAGGACCGGTATAGCCAGTGCTCAACCTTTTCGACCCGCACTACTTCGGCCGCAAGACGCTTGTGCCCTTGCGCAACAAGTGAACAAACGAGCGTTTTCGACGTCAACTTAGAAGAGCCACTCCGTCTGGATGTGGCTCTTTTCATAGGAGCGTGCGGCTCGTGCAAGCGACTCGCTTCTGGCCACAGGCTCCGGTGCGGCGGACCCCATCTCGAAGCCGTACGGCGCCTCCGTCGTAACGGGCAGTTATCGAGGCCTGAGAAAATGTTAGGCGATATGGTTGCAAAAAGCGTTCGTCAAAACGTAATCCATAGGTGGCCCTCGTATTGCAGGGCCAAAAGGAGAACAGTCGATGAACCCGATGACACTCAGTCCTGGCCAAGCGGTGACCCTGCAAAATGGCGTACGAGGTGTTCTCTTTGCTCGAACCGGAACGCTGCGCCGACGGGGTGAGGGTGAGCCGCCAGCGACCTGGTACTTTTTGCCGGACGCCCCTGCTTGCGTGGGAGTGGTTGTGGTACTCCAGCCCCGCGAGATTGCGGAGACGCACATTGCGCAAACGCACGGTATCCGCGCAGGGGCCTGGCCCCGCGCTAACTTTCGACTGTGGCCCGCTGCGCGAAGCGCAGTCTATGCCGCGCATATGCAAGGGCGAGCACTGCCCTTTTTGGAAGCCTAGCCCCTAGGCGCGACAGGCTTGGAGGGGCGGCCGCACGCTAGCCTGGTGGCCACGCCCGGGGGCAGAGGTTTTACTCGCTATAGAAGTACCGTGCCCCTGTTAGCTCTCAGCCGTGAACGTCCTTTCCACCGTATTCGCCAGCCATCTTCAAAAAGCCCTCGACACGGCAATCGACGCGCACGAGCTTGTCTGGGTGTCAGCGCCCGCAAGCCTCTCGGTTTTGGAGGGGAGTGTCCGTTTGGAGCCGGGTAGCTGCTACTGCGATTCCACGGGTAAGGTGATGGCGGTTCGACGTGTCGACGAGGACGCGAAGGTGAGTGTGGCGTTGACGGAATACGGCGCTGCGCTTATTCGGGTGCGGGTGCATGAGCTGGTATCCAACCTGCTCCAACAAGAGGTTCTGGCTGACCGCGTGTTCCTGACCGACCAGCCTGCCTATCTTCCGGTCGCGGCGGGCGTCGCGACCTTAACTGAGCCCCTCGAATGACTTATTCTTCCCGCGTTATCGACCATTTTGAGAACCCGCGAAATGTCGGTTCCTTCTCCAAGGATGACGTTGATGTTGGTACGGGCATGGTGGGTGCGCCCGCGTGCGGCGACGTCATGCGACTTCAAATCAAAGTTAACCCGCAAACCGGCATCATTGAGGACGCTCGCTTCAAGACCTACGGCTGCGGTTCAGCCATTGCGTCAAGTTCCTTGGTGACAGACTGGGTTCGAGGAAAGACTCTGGAACAGGCCCGCAACATTCGGAACTCCGATATCGCGCTTGAACTAGCCCTGCCGCCCGTCAAAATCCACTGCTCTATCCTGGCCGAAGATGCCATCAAGGCAGCCATCGACGATTACGTCGCGCGTCACGGCGTATCGCCTATTCGAGGTTAATGCCGGCCAGCGACCTCGAGGGGACTCTGATATGAGCCTGGCCGCACGAGGCTTTGGCTATACCTTTTCAGCATACAACCCAAGAGGACACATGAAAGAAGATACGCTTAAGACAGTTTTCGACCCCGCTCAGTATCACGCGGGGCCGCCCGGTCGGTTCCTGCCTGTCGTCGACTTCTCTTCCTCGGACCTGCGTCAACTACTGTGCGAGAGCATCGAAGCCCTGGAACAGCTGGAAGGCTATCATGGTGGGGTTGACCAGATTTTCGTGGCCTGGCGTGTAGGCGCCATTCAGCCGAGCGAACCGGGTTCTCTGCCAGCATCCTGTCTCCCACCGCCAGCCGACATATGGGATGCATTCCCGAGTCCAGGCACGGACGAGGACGGTGTCATCGATACGCTGCCGTTGGTCTTCGACGTGTCGCGCACGCAGTGGGAGAAAGCTGGCAAGCCCGTACGGGTCGAGGAAATGAGCAAACACGACTTACAACAGGCGCTCTGCCAGACCTTGGAAGCTCTCCAGCAAGCTCAGACGAATATCGAAGGGCTGCTTGAGCTTCTCAGTGATTGGCGCAAGGGACTACTCCGGCCCCATTTCATGTTCGCCATCGTCCCGTAGGTCTTCGAGTTTTTCCAACAAACCCATTCAATAGCCTTCCAGCTTAACGCCTGGAAGGCTTTCTCTTTGGGCGGCCAGTAACCCATCTCCTATACGTCCCAAGGACATCAACCCAATAGTCATGGCAACCAAAAAGACCCCGAACACAAAGAGTGAGCCCGCGTTGCGCATCTTGCGTCGACGCTATTTTGCTCAACCTTACACGACGATGCTCAGCCAGCTGCAGATGCAGGTGGCGTCGCAAAACGAGATGCTTGACCGCAACGGCTGGACTGGACGACGAGTCATGGGCTTCCGCCTTCCTGCCTGGCAACGCCAGAGCAAGTGGAGCCTGGAGCAGTCCCAGCGTTTCATCGAAAGCATCTGGATTGGAGTTGGCCTGGGAACCTACATGGTCAACCATTGCCTCAAAAATCCTGATGCCGACCTGGTGCTGCTGGACGGCCAGCAGCGTATGCGAGCTATCGAGCAGTACCTCAATAGCGAGTTTCCGATGCGAGGCGAGGACGGCATCGAGTACCTGTGGAAAGACCTGACGGACGAAGAGCAGGCCCATTTCCTGCGTATCCCGTTTCCCTGGAATTCGACCGAGTACAGCAAGGACGACGACCTTCGTGAAGCCTACAACCGCCACAACTTTGGCGGTGTCGCCCACGACGAGAGCGAACGTGCCTGACCTGGAGACATCATGAAAAAACTGACGAATGAACCGGTCGATTTCGGCGCAGAAATCGAAGCAATGGCCTCCTTTGTCGAGTCACGTTGGACTGGAACGCCAGACCTTCGGCTGCTCTTCCGAGCGGTGCTCGAAGCCGTGCAACGAACTGCCCGCTACTGGTTCGACGACGGCGCGGTCAGTTGTTGGGCGTACGACCAAGTTCGTGCCCGCAGGCAGCTGCTTGCGCAATCGCTTGGGGCCAACGCTGCAAGGATAGTCAGCCTGTTCGACGCACCCAGCAATATCGCCAACGGCTGTGGCCTGGCCTTGTCAGCATTGAAGCGTCCAGCAATGGCCGTTGACGGCGCTTTCGATTTCGAAGACCAGGTACGGGGGCTCACCGCTGCGCTCAAGCTGAGCCATCCGAAGCTGGTACGAACAAAGCCCGCCGGCTGGGCAGAACTGGCGAAGGGCTATGTGGATTTTGGTGGAATGCGTGAATACGCACAAAACCAACAACGCGCCGACGAAGCTGCTTTTGAAGGTCACGATATGAGAGAGGCCGGCAGCGTTAGGTTCACAAGTGCTGTGTCATTGTCGCACACCATGTACAGCGATAAATGCCAAGGCCGTTCTGCAGCGATGACGCTAGTTGGAGCCGCCTACGGTCACTTCCTAGGTCTGCAACAGTTTTCGGTGACCCGTGAATTGCAGCAGGCGTTCGAGGATGCTGGCGTCAATTCACAGCACCCGGAAGTCGTTTTCCAGCTGTCGGATGTCGAAGTCTCGCCTCTGGCGACCTGTGCACTTCAGTTGGCGAAAGTCGCCTTCTCGACGCCGATACCGTCGGAGGTGCTTCCTCGCGTCCAGGAGCTGTATGCTCAACTGCGTGCAGGCACCTTGTCGGCGAAAGACTTTGCAAAGCAGGTCTTCGAGCAACTCGGGGATGAGCCTCCGCAGCCTTCGCTGGACCGACTCGCTGAGAAACTCGTGAAAGAACTCGGCTGACCTAACAGCTCCGCTTGCGCTTGCAAGCAACTTCAAGCCCTCTGAACCAACCGTTCAGAGGGCTTCTTCTTGGTTGTTCGCAAGCACGGAGATGCAGCAGGCCTCAAAGGTCCAGGAGCGCCGCAACCAGGTGAAATCCCGCTCGGGCAGCCAGCGGAGTCAAGGGGTTAGGCAGTGGGCCACCGTCCACACAAGAGACTTCGGTCTCCACCGACTTCGACTTCGTCGCGGTGCCCTCGGGGTTCTGTACCTCAAGGACTTCGTGCTTGAAGCAGTGCTGCTTCGCCGCCGTTGCTTGGGCGATGGCCTGAGCCTTGTTGAACTCGGCGTTTTCGACACGAATTTCTTGCGTGGCCACGTTCAGACCCCACCAGATAAGCGGGCAGCCCACCAGTACGAAGGCCCATTGAGCGCGCTTAATCCACCGGTTCGGCGTTGTGGGCGCGCGCAGGTCAGGTTGTCGGAACAAGCTCGGTTCGTTAGAAGGCTGTGGCATAAAGGCGTCCTGGTTCGAGTGAGGATGCAATCCTGTAGCCAACAGGGTTTATGAATCGCGCAAGCAGGCTGAAGCCAACCCGTTAGCAGTAATCAGACAGCTGGACCTTTGAGCGCCAGCTCACCGCAGAACAGTTCGGCGCTGCGCCGGGTGCTGTCCAGGTTGTAGCCCCCTTCTAGTCCACACACGACGGGGCATGGCAGCTCCGCGAGCTGACGACCGAGCCACGTGTAGATGCGTTCGGGGACGCCGATGCTGGTTAACGGGTCTTGAAAGTGAGCGTCGAAGCCCGCCGATACCAACACCAGGCTCGGCGCGAAGTCTCGCACCTGCGCGAATAACCGCTCCCAATACGACTGGAAACGCGTACTGTCCGTCACCTTGAAGCGCTGGATGCCTTCGCGAAGGGGCGCGCTCAGGAACGCGCCAGGAAAGCCCGGCTGGTACGTTTCGCCGAAGAAGACCCGTGGCTCATCCAGAACCGACAGAACGGTGCCATCCCCCGCGTGCGTATCGATGTCAAGGATAGCCACGCGCTCAGCGCCAGCCTCCAACGCGTACTGCGTCGCCATGGCCGCGGGGTTTGTGAAACAAAACCCAGCCGCACGGTTTCGACGGGCATGGTGGCCCGCATAGCCGACGCAAAATGCCGCGGGCACTTGCTCACGCAAGGCCGAGTCGACAGCTTCCAGCCAAGCTCCGGCGCTGAGCTGAAGCGTCTGCCAGGTGTGTCGATTGGCGCGAGTCTCACCGTCGAACGCGTAGTGCTGGCCCGGGGCCAACTCCGCCGTTTTTTCGAGCAATTCCAAGTAGGCAATATCGTGAACAAGCGCGAACGCGTTCCGCTCAGCGGGCCGCGGTTGAACGGGTTGAGCCCACGGCTGAGAGAGAAGGTGGGCAGCCACCAATCCCAGACGCTCCTCGTGCATGGCCACGTGGGCTGCCGACCAGTCATGCAAGGCGATGTCTGGATGCCAATAAACGGGGAGCTTGGGGGTGGATGCTGTCATGTTCAGTCTAGCGAGCTAATTTAGGCGCCTTCTGACGGTCACCCGCTGTGAGCACCATCGGCGGTTCGAGCGCCGCAGAATGAGGAAAGGCTCCGCGCAGTGAAGCGCGGAGCCTTGAATCAAACAGACTGTTCAACCTTCTTCTTGCGAGTCAGGCTGTCGAGCATGGCGACGAAATCTGCGGTGTATCCGCCCAACATGAACCCGAGGGTTCCTTTGTCGATGCGGTGTCGCAGTGCCTCAACGCTCGTCTCTTCCGGGTCCCATTGTCCTTCGAGACCGTAACAAGAGCAGTGCGATGCGTTCACTTCGTACAACTTGCGCTTTTGTCGGTAAACCACGAGGGCCTCACCGTCATAGTCGCAGTCGTATGCGGCAAACAACACCGTCGCACCCTTGAGGGTCTCTGAGTCCACTTCGAACCGGCTCAGCATATCCGCTTGGTCTTCAAAATTTCCGTGATACATGACTAATCCTTCATCTTGGCGTGTGCAAGTCGCACAGCAGGTGAGAGGCAGTCGGCCGCAATTACCGGTCAGTCAGCAACGGGATATCTTGACAAAGCAGTATAGCATATCGATTTCATATTTGAGCATGCAACAGGAAACGCGAGAACAAAAGAGAAGACTCGAAACATTGCTGTTTCGAGTCTTTGAATGGAAGCTCTAACCGGTGCGAATGCGCTGAGCTTCGAATTGTCAGCCCTTTTGGGACCCGTCCACCGTTGCGACGACGAGCTTCATGTAGTCCGTGTTAATGGCCCGGGAAACATCGAGCCCCGCTTCCTTGATGTTCTGCATGCTCTCGCGCGTGTACGTCAGCCGTCCTTTGCTGAGGCGTCGAAGATTGCTGACGGCGGTGTCCACGAAGTCTTCGGCGCGACCTGACGCGTCCCAAAGAGCACTGTGTCGCGGGGTGGCGCCATGGCCTTTGTTAATTGCATCGAGCTCTTCGAGGGTCGCTTCAATGCACGAAACAACCGCTAGCCGTTGGGCACAATCGGAAATCTCTTGTCGAGCAAGTTGCTCCAATTTCTTGCGAACCTGGGCTTCTTCTGCGGGAATGTCCCGTTCCGAGCGAAGGTTGCCGCCAAAAGTATGGCCGAAGATGTAGCCCAGCGCAGCGTCATTTGCACTCATGGTCGTCCTTACTTGACGACACGGCGATTGGCGAGCGCGCGGATGGCGTCATCGCCCAGGACCCAACTGCCTTCGCTGATGCGCGCCAGGGCGCTGGCCACGTATCGCGAGAAGCACTCGTTACGGCCCGCTTGGTTGGCGGGGTCCGACAGCCGTCGGCGTAGCGGCGGCCGACCTTTCGAGATGTCCCGAAGCTCGTCGATGAGCACGAAGTGAAGTTCTGCCGCGCCTTGCTTGAGTGCCTGTTGGTACCAGGCGGCCCGCTGCCTGCGGCGTAGCTCGGCTTGCAGCCCTTGCAGCGTGCTGGTGTCTGCTACGGGCTGGTCGTCGCCGCCGGAGATGTACCCGGCGATAAATCCCAGTGTGCCACTGTTCATGGTTTTCCTCGATGAAACGTCGAAATACGAGACAAAGCATAAAGGTTGCTCGTGTTAAGTCCCGTCTAGCGAACGACCAATGAAAAAGCCCACCGGCGTTTGCGCGGTGGGCTTAGGGCCTGGTCGGCGGAAAGTTCTAGGACCACAAGCGACTGTGCTTGGGAACGGACAAACTCAAGAACTCCAGTTGGTCCGCCAAGATTGCGCGGTTGGCCAAGATGAACTTCTCGTGCAGGTTCGGCGTGTACGGAACGTAGAGCAAGGGCATTTTCGCCTCTTCCGGCGTCCGGTTGTCCTTCAGTCCATTGCAGGATTTGCAGGCGGCTACGATGTTCATGTAGTCCGTCGGGCCTCCGCGAGACTCCGGCGTCACGTGGTCCAGCGTCAGCTCACGCTCCTTGAAGCGCTCACCGCAGTAGGCGCAGACGCACCGGTCACGCCGCAGCAAGACATCCCGCTCGAACGGGGGTGACTTGTGTGCGCGTTGAACGTGCACTTCACTACGGATACAGATGATGGGCTTGAGCTCCATCAGCGATTGCAACCCCGTGATGGAATTCGTACCTCCACGCAGGGTGACAACGGGGTCTCCTAAATCCCAAGCCACGCGGTTGCGGGATACATAGTAGGCGGCGCGCTCCACCTCAAGCCACTCGGCAGGAGCGCCGTCCGCGGCCAACGCGAGAATCCGGACCATTGCGGTCTCCTTTCTTAGTCAAATGGTTGAAGTAAGCAGTGATAAGGCTGCTATGTATAGTGGTCGGCCGCCCAGGGGTCGAACCTGGGTTGAGCTTTCGCTCTCGGATTAAGAGTCCGCTGCATAACCGTTCTGCCAACGGCCGATGTGTTTCATTTTGCCGCCAACGAAGGCGGCGGTCGTCATTGGTCCATGCGGAGGGCTTCGAACCCCCAACTTCCCGGGTAAGAGCCGGGTACTCTGCCAGTTGAGTTACGCATGGTTGGAAAGATGGTGGGGGTACTGGGATTTGAACCCAGGACCTACCGGTTAAAAGCCGGTTGCTGCTAAACCGCTGAGCTACACCCCCGCAGTTAGTGGTACCCCGAGCCCGATTCGAACGAGCGTCTGTCGGCTTATGAGGCCGCTGCTCTCGGCCGCTGAGCTATCGGGGCACGACAAAATGGCACGTCGGGAAGGATTCGAACCCTCGTTGAGTTTTCACTCACGGTTTTGGAGACCGTTGCCTAAACCACTCGGCCACCGACGTATTGGGAACTTTGGTGCCGCCCGTCGGGTTCGAACCGACGACCCCCTGCTTACGAAGCAGGTGCTCTACCAGCTGAGCTAGAGCGGCATCTCGCAGACAAAGCTGCTTAGGGGTGACCAGAGGGGCTCGAACCCTCAACCACCGGACTCACAATCCAGGGCTCTACCAATTGAGCTATGGCCACACCTAAGAAGCCTTGCGGTGACTTAGGGCCTGCTGATGCTCACAACAGGACTTGTTTGGCGGAGAATAAGGGATTTGAACCCTTGCGGCTTCTTTCGAAACCTCTCGCTTAGCAGGCGAGCGCCTTAAACCACTCGGACCAATTCTCCGTATTCTTTATCAAACCTCTTAGGGGTGACCGGTCGGGCTCGAACCGACAGTTGGGCTTGCGCCGCGCCAGGGTCACAACCTGGGGTGTCTACCGTTCCACCACGGCCACGCCTAAGAAGTCGTCATAAATTGATGGTGCCCAGGGCGGGACTCGAACCCGCACGCCGTTAAGCGCTACCACCTCAAGGTAGTGTGTCTGCCAATTCCACCACCTGGGCATTACGTTGGTTCTTCGCCCCTTCCACGCTCGAACCGGGGTCGCCTTGCCTTGCGGCTGCAACTTTGCCTACTGATTGACTGGTAGGTCCTGACGGGATTGAACCGCCGACATTCTCCGTGTAAGGAAGCTGCTCTACCGCTGAGCTAAGGACCCATTGTTGAAGGAGGCCGTTTATTAGCCGGTACGCCTCCGTCCCGGCTCGCCGCAAAGTCACAGTGCGACGAATTCTGGTGCCTAACACTGGGATTGAACCAGTGACCTTCGCCTTATCAAGACGCTGCTCTACCGCTGAGCTAGTCAGGCAATTGTTGGTGAATGTGGATGGATTTGAACCACCGTGTCCGTGAGGAGCCTGATTTACAGTCAGGTGCAATCGACCGCTCTGCCACACATCCAAAGTCGTTAAAAAGGTGCTTGGTCGGGCTGCCGAGATTCGAACTCGGGGCCTCGTGTCCCCCAGACACGCGCGCTAACCTGGCTGCGCTACAGCCCGACCAAACATCCTCTAACTCGCTACAAAACATGGTGGAGCTGACCGGCATCGAACCGGCGACCTTCTGCTTGCAAGGCAGATGCTCTCCCAACTAAGCTACAGCCCCATGTTGTCTACATCATCCTTCGTGGTGGAGCGGAAGGGCTTCGAACCCTCGACCTCTGCATTGCGAACGCAGCGCTCTCCCAACTGAGCTACCGCCCCACGAAACTAATTGAATGCGCCACTTACTCGCTGGTAATTGCGGCCGGCAATCCAGCGCAAGTCGCGACGCATCAAACCTGGTGGAGCCGAAGGGGTTCGAACCCTCGACCTCTTGCATGCCATGCAAGCGCTCTCCCAACTGAGCTACGGCCCCGAGAAACTTTTGAGTGGTGCTGACGACGAGAATCGAACTCGTGACCCCTTCCTTACCAAGGAAGTGCGCTACCGGCTACGCTACATCAGCAATGATTTGGCGGGGGCGGTGGGATTCGAACCCACGGGGCGTTTTTTGAACACCCACTGCTTAGCAGGCAGCTGCTTTGGACCACTCAGCCACGCCCCCATTTATCAAGACTCATTCTTCAGGTCACTTTTGCAGTCGAGCCTACTTGTCCGTGTTCTTCCAACGGTGAGCTGATAGCTGTGTGAACTGAAGGATGGGCCTGTCTTTGAAAACAGTCTCATCTTGCTCCGGCTGAGATTACACCGGGGCGCATCGACGCTTGCGCAGGATTATCAGAACGCTTGCGGCGCCCCTTCCCTGCTCGTCCACGAGACTCGCTACAAGAACGCAGTCACGTACGTCGACATGGCGGCCTTTTTTAGAGTGCGGCTTGTCACTCATCGTGTTCATCGACTCGACTATCGTCTTACCGCCGACCTTGCGGGCCATGCGAGGGGCTAACCTCTACGTGCAGACTCCAATCAACCGTCTCAGACCTTGCGGGTCATCAACAACCTCGGTTCAGCTTTCGCCGCCGAGGCTTACGCCACTTTCGATGAACACTGGAAACGTCTTTGCATTTGTATGACTTGACAGGGTTTGAACCTGCGACCGTCGCCTTAACAGGGCGATGCTCTACCAACTGAGCTACTTGCAATCTGCAGCGATGTGCGTTTCCCGTTGCTCACGAGTCTTTTGGACTCATGAATACAACACACCGCTTGCCGTTCGTCTCGCGGACTACTTGGCCGACCTTCGCGATTTGCGTGCCTCTTGCGAAGCCCACACCCCACTCGGTCTGCGAACCGCCCTCGCCTGCGAAGCTTGGACCGTGAACGCTACCCTTTCCGATACTCGATGGCGAGTTGGTTTTGTCAGGCCGGACGGCACCACCCGTTTCCCGTTCCAAGGCCTCCGTTCCCTGCCTTTCGGCAGGCGGGCGAACCTCAGTTGTTTGCCTGACACTCACTTCCCGACTAGGGCCGTCTCTTGGGAAGGCGACCCGACACTTGTGGTGTCCCGGTGAGCTTGCTTGAGTGACCAACAGCTTGCGCTGCCGGCGAGAGGGGAAGCAGAAATCCTCTCTTTGACCGTGTTGCCACGGCGTATCTTACGGACGTCAAGCCGTCCGGATGCGAACATCGACGAGCGCACTGCGCACAATGCGCTCGTCGATGCCAACAAAGTGGTCCGCGCGGTGGGGCTCGAACCCACGACTCTCGGATTAAAAGTCCGATACTCTACCGACTGAGTTACACGCGGATGGGTCCGATACAGGGGTACTTAAGGAGACCCGACGTTTAGCGGAACACTCAAAACATGGTGCCTAACACTGGGGTCGAACCAGTGACCTTCGCCTTATCAAGACGCTGCTCTACCACTGAGCTAGTCAGGCAATGAAAGCCCTAAGTCGGAGCGACAGGAATCGAACCTGCAACCCTACGCTCCCAAAGCGTCAGCGCTACCTGATTGCGCCACACTCCGACTTAGGACTCTCTTGAATTCAGATATCAGACGCATCCCTGCATCGTAATTGGTGGAGCAGACGGGAGTCGAACCCGCTTAACCGCATCAACCGAAGTCATTACTTCCGGCCGTTGTCCAACTTGGAAACGCGCTTCCCTTGCTGATTTAAGGCCACCTGGTGCTATCCAGGCCGCTATAGGTGCTTCTGCAACCGTGTGTCGGACTCCGCTTGCGTGACAGGGCCCGTATTACCGACCTCCCGTACGTTTTTGGAGTGCATGTCCGTTCTGCCACTGCCCCAATTATCGGTACATCAATGCATGGTCGGGATGGCCGGGTTCGAACCGGCGACCTTCTGCTCCCGAAGCAGACGCGCTACCAGGCTGCGCTACATCCCGAATACTTCCTTTGTCAGAGCGGCTGGATTCGAACCAGCGGTCTCTCGCATCCGAGGCGAGTGGATTAAACCAAGCTTTCCTACGCTCTGACAAAAGAAGCATTCAAATTGGTGGAGACGGGGACACTCGAAGTCCCACTCTCGTTCTTATGAGGAACGCGCTACTGCCTCTTAAGCTACGTCTCCAATTTGTTGGTTGCGGGGGAGAGACTCGAACTCTCGACCGTTGACGAATGAGGCCACTGCTCTACCAACTGAGCTACCCCGCTACCGTATGCGTTTTCGAAGCGGGTCTCTCCCGCCTCGTCGTCGCCTAAGGCGACCGTGAGAGACGCAGTACTCTCACTCATTCGTATTGCCGCTGCAGGTACGGTTGCGGCTACCGGAGGACTTCTCGACACCTGCTGTGAGTCCTCAGACCATAAGGCTCATCAGTCATTACTGGCTCCGGGGGCAGGGCTCGAACCTGCGTACCGTTCTAGACGGGCTACAACGCATTAACAGTGCGTCCTCATACCTAACTTGAGCACCCCGGAATAGACCCACACTGGCACAGGAATGCCTTTGCGGGTAGAATATTTCAATTGCTTTGTGGAGCGAACACGATTCGAACGTGTGCGTCTTTTGGAGTCTGATTTACAGTCAGATGGTATCGGCCACTCACCCATCGCTCCACAAAGCAATCGAACCGACCGTTTTCACGCGGTCCAATTGCTTTCGCATATTTTTAAAGAACACCAGGCAGGCCTGGGTGTGGCAATCCACGTCAAAGACCACGTTTTGAGGGTCTGGACCGAATATGGGTGGTCCCAAACCGCAAAGCACATGGGCTTTGAAGTGCCTCGGGTGCGTTTTGCTGAAGTTCACCGGGACTAAGGCCCAGGGGAACTCGGCGCAAGACGGCCAAACCCGAAACGGGTGAAAACCTGGTATCTGCGGTTCTCGTTCAGCGCCCGATGTCTTCGGAGCAGAGAGGTCTTGGGAAGGTCAGTTAAGGCTACTGGGCTTTTTGGGGCCCATCGTGGCGGCATGAATGCTCGAAATTCGATTCATTCGCCACGTCGCCTTCGTCGGCTTCGCATGAGTGACCACTGGATAGGGTCGGTATGCGAGGGACGTTGGGACGAGACCAACCACGCCGACTGCGTGGAGTCGGGCTGCGGTGGTAAAGCGCTTGGCTTGTTCCATTTTTCAGCTCCGTGGTTGGTTCAGTGTTGGTCGCTTAAGCGAGGACCAGCAATCCGCATGATGTCATTGTAGCAGTGTAGGCACGAGATGAGCAAGCAATCTTTATCATTTCGTGTCACGCTGTTGTCTAGCAACCCGTTTTATATTTTTTCGGGTTCGCTTCCACACCAGCGATATGCTCAGTATAGCACCATAGGAGAGAGTGTCAACAGTCTGCTACGCTGAAGTTCAAAGAATCGCTGAAATGCAACAGTGACTGCCCTTGTGCCGAGACGCCGTGATAAAGCTTTATCAAGCTGCTGTCGAGCAGTTCGCCAAGTCCAAGCCCAACCGCCAGGGGTCGGGTGCATCGCCTGATGGGTCTCAAGGCAGGATAAGCCGCAGTGCTAACCTTTGGCGTCGTAACCCTCCCCAGGCTATGACGTACGCCCCGCACTTGCCTAGCACTCCGGGTCGAAACACAGATGTCCCGCCGCGCTCAATGATTCGCTGGCTGCGCCCCTCGCGGTCTTCCGTGGAGTGGCGAAGTGGCAAGATGGGCAGGCTCGCATTCTCGGCGCCCTACCCTTGGTCCACGCTCCCTAAGATGCGGTAGCAAATGACTCGTAGGAGGTTTTCTGGGTGACGCTGTCCGCTTCTTGCTGCAAATACAACGGCCGGCACTGTCGACCGTTGTATTTGCGTGAAAGTACACTAGGGCCCAGGTGCCCTCCTGCGGGCTTCGGCACCAAGCTGGCTACACGTGGTAGGACAACTTGGAACAAAGGTACCCCTATGAATATGCGCCGCAGCTGGCAACGTAGCTCCCACTCGGAGCTGCAAGTGACCCTTGTAGACAAGCTCATGACGCGCATCGAAGCCGTATTTGCGCCGCATGCTGATTCCATCGACCTCGGCCACGAGGACGGCATTCCGACTATCGAGCTATCGATGACTGTGCGTTTGATGTCGTTCGCCCAGGCTGTGAAGCTGGCCCAGCTCGCAATGGAGCTGTTTGACTGCCCCGTGCACTTTCACGAGCTTCGCAGCCACAGTGTGATATTTTTCGTCTTCCACGAGGACTTGAACCATCAAGAGCCCTACGGGTCTCGCCTCATTGCGGAGTACGGAACTCCCGTAGACGCCTGGCTCCGCGCGATGACCGCTGAACCGCTTCCAGTGCTTGCGCCGGTCATTGACCATGACATGACCGGGCCCAATCCGCCCTCAATGATGAACCACCGTGAGGGCTTGTTGTTCACTACGCATAAAGGGTTCCGCTCCAACAACCTTTCGGGCAAGTGGTGTGTCAATCGCACGGCTGACACGGTTGATGCGCTTTGGAAAGCAGTTCGAGACCTGGTGCTTCAGGGTCAGTACAAAGCAGCGCTTGTTTCGACACCGGCCAACGCTCGCAAGCATGGTGACCTGTTTGTCATCTGTCTGTTTACAACCAACTGGCGAGACGAGGCGGCCGTAATGGCGGCGCGCGAAGACCTCCGCGCACTGGGTGTGACAGAGAACATCGGCTACAAGCGGGACATCGAGACCTTCAACGACGTCTATGGCGGCGCCGAAGAGTGGACCTACCGGGCATAAGCTCGTCCGCGTGATTGGCTGCAAGACTTCATTCGCCCCTCACTCTCACCGAGCGAGGGGCGTCTTATTTGGGGGCGGAGACGCGCCGGGCGCTATACCCGTCAGGACCTCATACCTTTACTGGAAACCCCATGCCCATGCCAAAACCGCGTCGTCTGGACGCTTCCCCTGAAGTCCTTGCCCAAGTCACGGACAAGCTAGAGAAGCTGCTTGATGCGCTAAGCGCACAAACGTCGACCGAAGACTCGACGTCTACCCGGGAGGCCATACTGGACCTCTTCAAGGGCTTGGCTGGTCGTGCGACGTACCGGGTGTACGTCAACACGGTCGAAGAGTCTCATCGCATCACTTACTGGACAACCATCGTATCGTCCAATCGTGCGATGAACGGACGCGATTGGAACAAAGGCTACATCACGCCCTTCATGTCCGAGACTCTTGAACATGCCGAGTACGAAGCCGCCTCCTGGGCTGCATTCCTGGGCGTTGATGCCGAGCCCTGGGTCAAGCCAGATTGGCATGACGCGCTCGCCGAGAAGTTTGCAGCGCGCGCACTCGAAACCGGAAAAGGCTCCGGCAGTGTTCCCGCCGTCGGCTGTCGCCTCGAAGCTAGTGCCGAGGAAGAAGCGGCTCTGCTAGCCGCTAGCGGCCGGACGCACCAAGGCTAGTACTGTTCACTACATTGATTTGACACCCCGCCTTCTGAACTTCGTGTTCAGAAGGCGGTTCCATTTCCAAGCTCGGTCTTGGCAAGCTTCCTTGCGTTTCGGCGGGCAGCGGAAGGTCTTCATGGTCAAACCACCCAAGAGGCAACTGTAAGCGCGCTTCGTATTCTCGCGCTTTTCGGTTTCCCAGCGTATTACGTCCCGCACAGAGCGCTTGGACCTCTTGAGAAGAAAGGCCCATCCGTTGGCCATAGTGTTCGCGGTACCTGTGCTCCACCGTAAGCCGTATCAAGTTGCGTCGACGAAGCTGCGCCAGTTTCGGTGGCGTGACGTTATGCTGATGCCGCATAGCCTCCGTGAGCCCGTGCAGATGCTGTTCAAGTGCTCGAGGCTCCAGGCAAGCATCCCATGCTGCCGTGCCCCGCGTCGCTTCTCGCAAAATCTCCCACTGAACCCTTGAGAGCAACTGCGGTGACTTGGCGGCGGCGGTTAATCCTTCAGGTGCAACTGCGGTCGCTCGGCAAATCAGGGGGGCTGACCGAGGGTAGCGTCGCAGAAACGCCGCAAGCCATCGGCCGCAATCACTGTAAGGGTACGTGCAAGCGGGAGTCATGAAAGCGATTGTTGCCTAGTTGCCTGAAAAGAGCCATCACACGGCAGGTCTAAAGCCCTCAGCCTACACCAACAGCCCCGCTTTCGCACCCTAACCTGTTTACATGACTCATGAGCACTCCGGACCAACCCAATGACCTGGACGTCGAAGACAGCCTGCGCGCGAATTCCGCAGCCAAGTTGGCGCAGCTTCGTCGATTGGCAGACACCGGGGGTCGCTGGGCTGCGTTGATGGCTACGGGTGTGGTGGGGCTGCTCTTCGCGGGCTGGTACCCCAAGGTGTTTGCGTTGGTGCCCCTCTTGGCAATTGGGGTCGGCGCCGCGCGGGGCCTATATCTGTCTCGTCTCCATGCAGCGTACATTGCCCTGGAGCCCGAGGAACAGCTGCTTTACGAGCAATACTCGGTAACTAACCACGCAGCACGTGAGCATGCTGAATTTGTCCGCAAGGCTTCTCGTGAACTTGTACGCGCCGACCTGCATTCTGTGAAGTTCTTCGCGCTCGAAGACTGACCCGCCCCTAGCGCAACGCCCATAGCTGGCCAGCTGCCTGCGGTCGAAACAAGGCCCCTGAACCACGGAGGGTTCAGGGACTTGTCTCAGATGGTGCGTTAAATTGACCTCGGCCACTTAGGCGAGGTCAAACAGGGGCTTCTCCGGCCGGTCAGGCGTTGTGCAAGACGAACTGCGACGCCACGCCCGCCAGCTCCCGAGCCTGTTCCCGTGCAGACTCTGCAGCAGCCGCGGTCTCTTCGACCAACGCTGCATTCTGCTGGGTCGCCTGGTCCAGACCGGTCACGGCCGTGTTGATGTGCTGGATACCTTGAGTTTGCTCGCGAGCAGCCTCCGAGATTTCCTGGACCCGCGCGCTTGCTTGCGCAACCGACGACACCACGGCCTCGATGGCTCGCGTAGCTTGCGCCGCTTCCTTAGCGCCCTTTTCAACCGACGCCGTGCTCTGGCCAATCAGCGTCTTGATTTCAGCAGCGGCTGCCGCGCTGCGCTGCGACAGCGCACGAACTTCTTGAGCGACAACAGCGAAGCCTCGGCCGGCCTCACCGGCGCGGGCCGCTTCCACGGCAGCGTTCAAGGCCAAGATGTTGGTCTGAAACGCGATTCCGTCAATGACGGATACGATGCCACCAATTCGCTTGGACGCGTCGTGAATCAGGGTCATGCTTTGCGCAACCTTGTCGACAATAGCGCCACCCTCGATGGCCTTGGCACTGGCATCCCGCGACAGTCGGTCTGCCTCGGTAGCCTGCTGCGACGAGTTCCACACCGTCGTGGCGAGTTCTTCCATGCTGGCCGCAGTTTCTTGTAGGCGGGAAGCCGCTTGCTCTGTGCGAGCGGACAAGTCCTGGTTGCCGGACGCGATTTGTTCCGTGGCCAGGGCGATACTGCCCGCATTGGCTTGGACGTCGGTCAGTACTTGGCGAAGCGTCAACACCGTTTGCTGTAGCTCCGCGGCGACGGAGCCTTGCGGAAATGTTCGAGCTTCAGCACGAAAATCCTTGGCGCCCAGTCGTTGCGCAAACAGCGCAAGCTCGGTCGGCTCCTGACCCAGCGTTCTGTAGAGCATGCGACCCAGGTAAGCGAACGAACCGAGGAGAACGAGCGTCAACACCGCGCCGCCCACGGCTTGAATGACTTGTAGCGTGAGCACTAGTGCAGCAGCGTCCTGGCGCGTCTGCATGAATTCGTCGGTACGGAGCTTGGCAAAGCGCTCCAGTGTCGTGGACACAAAGTCCCGCTTTTGCTCGACCGTGGAAAGGGCTTGCAGGGAACCGCCCAAATCGTTGGAGTTCTTGGCGCTGACCGCCTTGTCGACCGCGCTCATATAGTCAGAGAGCGGTCCGCGCAAGTCGCCCAACAATTTTTGCTGTGCGCCCTCCGCGGTGTCCGCAGCGATGCTGGTCATGCTGGTCTGCAGACCGGTCTGCAGCTTCTTCAGGGCCTCCATCGTGATGGGGTCCACCGAAACAGCCGAGCTGTTGACAGCGTCCGAAACAAGCGCGTACTGCTTGAGCAGAGACGCGTTCATCTGATTTGCAGCGGCCATGGACTGGGCCTGTTGCGTCATGCGAGTGGCAATCTTGTCGCGAGATTGTGCGCCGACAAAGAGCCCCGTTGCAGTGAGCGTTGCAGAGACCAGAAGAGTGGCAGCGCCCAAGAGCAGCATCCTGGATTTAAGAGAGGTAACGTTAAGCATGCAAGGTTTCGCGAATATACGATAAGTGCATTTTAGCGTAGCCTTACGAAATAAAGATAGAGCAACCGGAAAGGCCGCAACAATGGCACGATGGTAAAGATTTTGATTGCGGATGACCTATACATGCGCTACAATGAGTTCATTCGGCCTCTTAGCTCAGCTGGTCAGAGCGCGGTCTCTAAAACCGAGGGTCGCGGGTTCGAGCCCCGCAGAGGCCACCAAGATTTTGAACTTAGCGCTTGCCAACCAGTTGAAGTGATGGCATAAACGCGGTTACTACACGACAGACTCAACCTCTTCCACCGAAGCAGACATCATGCGCAAGCAACTGTAGGTTTTTTGCAGCTTTCCACGCGGTCCTCCAGGGCCGGTTGCCACGTTCCCGTCGCGCAATGCGACAACTCGCAACCCTATTTCCTGTCCTGGAGACCTCGATGTCTAATTCCCATTCCTTTTCCCTGCCTTTCGCCCGCGACCGCTTCTTCACGAAGGAGCAGTTTGCTGCCTACCAGAATGCCTGGAAGACGCTGACGACCGCGCGCAAGCCCCTGTCTTCGACGTTCTATGCCGCTCACGCCGTTCTGACGGGGCGTGACTTGTACAAGGCGTTCAGCCCGAGCAAGCGGCCCCATCAACGCGAGATGCCCTATCAAGCGTTGGGCCAAGCGCTGGAAGAACTCAGCCGCATTCGAGGCGTTGCCAAGACCTGGCAGTGCAAGTTCGCCGGTCTGAGCGACGAGCAAAACGAAGCGCTGCGCACGGCGTTCCTGGCTGCCGCCGACGCGCTCTATGAAATCGACGTCACCTACGCGCCTCGCCTGCGTGAAATCGTGACGGGCATTGGTCGGTTCCCGCAAGCGACCGTGGAGGCCTGAGCATGCAAACCGCAGAAGCCCTCAAGGCTCAGTTGCAGCAAGCGCAAGTCGAACTGGCCGCCGCCCGGGACGCACTCTGGGCCGCCCAGCGTAACGCACAAACTGAGTTCGACAAGGTCGAACTTCCCCACCGGGTACACGAGCACGCGCTCAAGACGGCGCATAGTGCACGAGCCTTCGCCCTCGCCATTGAAGACCAAAACTGCCCCTACACGCGGTCAGGTCGGATGATGGAGCCTACGGACCGAGAGGTCGAAGTGGGCGGGGTTTGTCTCGTGTGGGACATCAACGGCGACTATGCGCCAATGCGACGACTCATCCCTTGGGAGCGTCTTTTGGCTCCCGTGCCTGTTGTGGGCCATGACGAAGAAACCGAGGAGACACTGTGATGACAAAGCCAACATTTGTGTACACGCTGGTGGCCTACCGTGAGAACGGCGTAGACACCTGCCGCGGGTGCGTGATGGGAACCTCCGATTCAGCGTTTTCGTTGGAGGTTTTCACGGATGTGGACAAGCTTGTGAAGGCTTGGGCGAAAGCCATCTTCTCTGAAGTCAAAGAGCGGGAATACTGCTCGACGGACTACACCCTCCTGCTCAATGGCTACGACGCGCAAAGCGAGCCCTCCAGCTGGGACGACGACGCACCCTGCGATGTTGAAACGGGCCTTTGCTGGTATGAGGTGGAACGAACGCGTGTTACGACGCTTCTCGATGCGGAATGCGCCCAAGTTCGCGCGGCCCGCCAATCGGAGAAAGACCGCCAGGAGCAACTCGCTGAAGCCCGACGGCTGCAAGAGGCCGAACAAGCCCGTATCGCGCAGGAGGCCGCGGAGCGCCAGCAATATCAAGCGTTGCGTGCAAAGTTCGGCGACCCTGCTTGACCCTGTGCAAAAGACAGAGGTTCGCTCAACGCACCAATCAATCCATTTCGGAGTGTTTCAAATGCTGTAGGTCTTTCATCAAAATAGTCGTTGCAGATGTTCCGCAACGCAACGCTTCTCGCGTGGCCCGCCCAAAAGTCGTCTGACTCGTACGCCCTGTCTGACCTCTTTTACGAAAGCCATTCCATGAAGCAACAATCTTTTCCCGACCTGGCCGCTGACGGCCTCAAGCGCACCATCTACGTGTTTGTCCGCACGGACATTTCGGTCGAACAGCAAATGGTTCAAGCCGCCCACGCGGCTGCCGAAGCTGCACGCCTTTACTACCAACCTGACCATGGCATCGCCAGTCTGATTATCCTGGCTGTACCCAATCGGCAGGCGCTCTACCGAGCTGCCACGCAAGTGGAAGCACTGGGCATTGCCTATGAACTGTTCTTCGAGCCCGACTGGGACATGGGACACTCTGCCTTGGGCACGCGTCCGCTGTTGGACACGGAGCGTCCGCTGCTGAGAGGCTGGCCGCTTTGGAAGCTCAAGACTGCTCAGGCCTCGCCGCAAGGAGTTTCGGCATGAGCATCGAACTTGCAACCGTTACCGCGGCGGAACACAAGGCCGCTATCCGTGAGCGCATTCGCAACCGTATCGCAACGCCGCAGGACTTCATTGCCTACAACGTCCTACGAGGCAAGGCGGCTCGCAACGGCTTTCAACCGCAGGGCGCCGGCAAACGTCCCCAGAACGGGCAAGGCGCGTTCAATGGATTTCTGCGGGCCAGTCAGCTTTTCACATTCAGCTCCTTTGGAGCAGACCGCTTGCACCCGGAGCTCGTCGCATGCCTGAGCGACGCTCAACAGGCTTCTGTTCGCGAAGAACGCGTGAAAGCCTTGAGCGAAACTTTTGAGCAGGCGTGCGCCGCGGGCCTGCCCACCGAACAGTTGAAAGGACTCCTGCGCTGGGCGATGGCCGCCACTCCCCAAGGCCGTCACAGTGTGCTTGAGCACTGTGAGCTAACGCACAAGTTTGCGGTCTGCCTGGTGAATTTCCGTCGACATGGCAGCAAAGTCGCGGTCTGGCGTGGCCAGACTTGTCCGACGTGGCTGCCGGATTGGTTCTTCGAGAGTCCGCACACAACCCTAGCGCCGGCCGAGTTCCAATTGCTCTTCCGCTATCTGGCAATGCACGACTGTGGCAAGCCTTTTGTGTACCTCCGTGACGAAACAGGCCGGGCTCATTTTCCAGGACATGCGCTGCGGTCTGCTGAAATTTGGCGTCAAGCGGGCGGTTCCGAGCACGAGCAGTATTTGATGGAGCACGACATGGCGCTGCATACCCTGAAGGCGGACGGTCTGGAGGAGTTCTCAAAAGGGGCTCTCGCCAAGGTTCAGTTGGTGGCGGCGCTTGCCTCGCTGTGGGCGAACATTGACGACTTCGGAGGAGCGGAGTCCGTCAGCTTCAAGGCCAAGCTCAAGCATCTCGACCGTCGAGGCCGCGCCCTATGTCGGATTTGGGCAGACTCGACAGTAGCGCTGTCGTCGTGAACGGCGCGTCGCGGCAGGCCGACCGACGGTCTGTATGCCTGCCGCGCACGTACCATGGTTACCGCCCACTTTGAAGGTCTATACAGTTGCTGCTGTATCCAAACCTATGTACAATGTCGGATGCGCTGCCCGGTTGGCCGCGCCTGTTCATTCGGCAGGGACACGGAGCGAAGGCTGCTTCGTGACTTGCTAGTCCCGCTACCCCTAGCAGCGCTTTCGACGATTTTCCAGGCCATGCACGCAAGTTACGACCTCCACTTTGTCTTTCTGTCGTATGCGGTAGCCACCTTGGCTTCGTTCACCGCGCTTCATCTGGCTTCACGAGTTGCGGTTGCGTCCCCCTTGTCGCGCCGCATCTGGATTGCAGGCGGTGCGGTGGCCATGGGGTTTGGCATCTGGTCGATGCACTTTATTGGCATGCTCGCAATGAGCTTGCCCATCAGCTTGTCGTATGACGCCTCGGTCACCGGCGCTTCCGGGCTTGTGGCCATTTTTGCTTCGGCGCTCGCTCTGGCCATCATGGGCTCGAACAAGCTGACGGTCAATCGCCTCGCAGCCGGGGCTGTTGTGATGGGCGCCGCCATCTGTGGCATGCACTACACCGGAATGGCCGCCATTCCGGTGGCGCCGGGCATCCGCTACGACTGGCGGTTGGTGGCGCTGTCCGCCGTTGTCGCGGTCGTGGCCTCCGCGGTCGCACTATGGTTGGTATTTTTCCTGACGCAACGTCGCAACAAGACCCATGCAGGCTGGAACTTGCTTGCTGCGGCAGTGCTGGGCTCGGCTATCTGCGGCATGCACTACACCGGCATGGCCGCCGCGCATTTCTCGGATGGCAGCCTGTGCACAACAGGTGCCAGCTTCAACAAGTACATGCTGGCCTATGGTGTGTCCTTGGCAGCCGCTCTATTGCTGGCAGCCGCCTTGAGCTTGAGCATGTTTGACGCTCACTTGACCCGGCAACGCGAGTTGACACTGCAACTTCTCAAAGAGAACCAGGCACTCAGCCACAAAGCGCAACACGACTTCCTCACCGGGCTGCCGAACCGTTCGCAGCTGGAGGAGCGCCTTGACAGCGAGCTGCAGCAGGCCAAGGCCGCACATCGAGACCTGGCGGTGCTGTTCATTGACCTGGACGGCTTCAAGGCGGTCAACGATGCGGCGGGGCACGCGACGGGCGACGTCGTTCTCAAAGCGGTGGCGGCCCGGTTGACCGCCCGTGCAGGACAAGCAGCATTTGTCTCTCGCGTGAGCGGAGACGAGTTCGTCGTACTGGTTGCCGGTCGGTCAGTCGGACAGCTCGAGATGCTGTGTGTCGAACTCCTGGAGGCCCTTCGGCTCCCCATCGAGGCGGCCGGAACTGCCTACACGGTCAGTGCGAGCGTGGGGGTTGCGTTGCGCTTGTCACCTTATGACGACGTTCGTACGATGCTCAGTCGTGCGGACCAGGCAATGTACGCTGCCAAGAAAAACGGCAAGAACGGATTTCGATTTGCGGATAACAGTCACGCTGCGGTGCTGGCTCAGGAGATGGAGCGCGCATTGCGAAACGGCGAGTTCGAGCTGTATTTCCAGCCGACCGTCGACGCTCAGTCCCTCGAAATTACAGGTGCCGAAGCACTGATTCGATGGAACCACCCCACCCGCGGGCTGGTGCCTCCGGGCGAGTTCATCCCTGTTGCAGAGGAGCTCGGCTTCATCGGTGAACTCGGCACATGGGTGCTCCAGGACGCTATCGCGAAGCTGGCGCATTGGCAGCAAGAAGGGTTTGCATCGACCATCGCAGTCAACCTGTCTCCCGTGCAGCTGCTTGACGACACTTTGCCTCAGCGCGTGGCCGCACTCCTGACCAAACACCGGGTAGCGCCGGCGGGACTGATACTGGAGGTCACCGAGACATTCGCCATGACGGATATCGACCGGTGCCAACGAGTGCTGCTACAGCTGCGCGCCTTGGGTCTGACAATCGCCGTGGATGACTTCGGGACGGGATACTCATCGCTCAGCCACCTGTACCGACTCCCCGTAGGAGAGCTCAAGATTGACAAGTCTTTCGTGCAAGCGCTGACGGGCGAAGGCAATGCCGAGCAAATCTGTGGAGCAATGGTTGCACTTGCGCACTCGCTCAACTTGACGGTGGTCGCAGAAGGTGTCGAGACAAAGGCCCAGCAAGTTGCGCTGTCCCGGCTAGGCTGCGATACCTTTCAAGGCTATCGGTTCGGCAAACCCATGAAGTGGGCAGAGCTGACAGCCCGCCTTAGCCGAACCCGTTCTCCGCTGTTGCAAGTGGCTTGAGTCCGCCCGTCCTTGCACCCGTACTGACACTCCCTAATGACTTGCACCATGCTCAAATTGTTGGCTCTGCGCACCCTTCCCGCCATTCTGGCTCTGTCGATGTCTGCAACAATGCTTCCAGGCGCCGTGCAGGCGGCGCCTGCTACTGCTACTGCGTCTCTGACCTCGGAACCGCCCTCCGGAAGCGCCCTCGCGGCACTCGACAGCTTGCCTGACTCAGCGCAGCAGCAGGTTCTCTGCGCGGCGCTCTACCAAGCACAGGCGAAGATGTACGAACGGGAGGTCGAGGTGCTGGCTGAGCATCAAAGTCCGGGCAGCAAAGTATCGCCCTTGGCCATACAGAACCCCGAGCTGGCGAGCCACTATCGGCAATCGCTGGAGAACGTGGCCTACCTGTACCTTTCGTTTCGCGCGGAGCAAGGCCATCCATTCCCCAGCAATGTGCTGGCGGGGGCCGAACAGGAAGTAGACGCGTTGTTTCCGCCACAGACCAAGGCTGCGGCACAAGAGCAAGAGTCGGAGCTGGAGTCGTGCCAGTGGTACCTGGATAATTCTGCCAAGGCGTTGCAATCAGCCAGCCCGAGCGAACAGGCTAATCGTGTGAAGTCTGCCGCTGAAATGGCCCAGGTGCACTACGCGAAGATGACGAATTCGCCGAAGTGAGCCGGCCTGCCCTTGCGAGTAGGCTTGACGTCTGATAAGCCGAAACGAAAAAACGTCATTCCGGCAGGGAATGACGTTTTTTGAATTTCGGTATCGGTTTGGTACAGATTTGCGCGAGCCGACGCCTGCAAGTCAGTGCACGAGAAACAGGTTCTCGCGTTGGATACGCGGTAGCTGGCTCAAGTCGGCAGCGCTCAGGTCGTGAACTCGTCCCTGCGGACTCTCGAAATGCCAGTGACCTCGGGGAGTCCAGCCTTCGCGCATGAGCTGGGCCGTGGCTTGGATTTCGCGTTCATGCTCTCGTTGCGGGTCAGTATTCATCGTAGTTCCTTTCGATTGCGGTGAGCGTTCAGGGGTCTATTGACAGTGTAGGGAGCGCACAGTGAGCGAGGGGGTATTCGCGAGGGAGCATGTTTTCGCTCACTTTCGCAATCATGCGACAACCTTTGAAACAAGTCGATATTCCAGTACTTCTTAGGGTAGCACTGGTACCAGTCATACGATATACTGTGAATACGTTCTAACCTAGAATCCATTCGACGGCGTTCTCATGAGCTTTTGCACCAACTGCCGAAATCGGCTTGACGAAAAAGACAAGTTTTGTGGACGATGCAGTACACCTGTACGACGGGCCTCTGACCACAACGAGCCGCGCAATGACGCTCGCGGCCGAGACAGTTATCGGGGTCAGCCGACCAATCAGGCACCACGCCGTCCGTTCGTCCCCGCACTTGAGACGGATGCAGGCAAAGCGGCGTTCAATGCGCTCATGGCCCTCAAGCAGGCGAACGTTTCACGCAAACGAAAAATCGCTGGCAGCCTTGTAGTTGTTTGCTTGCTTGTGGGGTGCGGTGCTGCTGCGGCCCATCAAGATTTTTGGCCGGCGTGTGTGGTCATTGGGTTCATCAGCTTTCTGGTGCTGGCATTGGCAGACGTAAGCGGCTTCAGCGAGCAAGAGTATTACAGCATCCCGGGCACGAAGGACGGGAGTGGCGAACATCGCTGCATTTATTGCGGACATCGGGGCATCTATCGTCACGGCCAGTACAAGACGAACAATGAGTATGCCGATTGCTCCAAGTGCAAGAAGAATCTCTGGCGCAGTTGAATGAAGAACGTGCTCAGGCTGTAAAACCTGAGCACGGGTTGAACGACTTGTTGTCGGGTTTGTCTCCGGCTAGGCACCGTCGAGGGTTCCAAGCAGTGGCGCTATACGGAGAAGGCAACTTTATCGCAATAGCGAGGACTCTCTTGACAGACTACCCGAAACTGTACTTCCCCGAACCATTGCTGGGCTGGGCCGAACCATTGGGCGCCTTCCGCGATGAATTTTTGAAGCGCGCCCGTGAGGTCGTCTTGGCCCCCACTCAGTCATTCAGCCTGCGCGGGCTGGACGCCTACTGGCGGCAGACCAGGGTGGCTTCAACGGCTGTCTTCTTCCAAGCGGAAGCATGGGCGAAGATTGCCCAAACCGTACGCCGTCTGCCCGACGACACGACTGCCTCTAATGTCCGTCGAGCGATGCAAGACTTGTGTCGTTACAGCCTGGTTGCGGGGCCGCTTTGGATGGAGACATCGGCATTCAACGAGCTGCTGTACCTGACCACCGGAGAGCTGGAACGCCTGGCCGGAGATACTCTCCAGCTTGCGTTGGAGCGAACGCCTACGGAGTCGCTTGTGTCTGACCAGGTCGCTCTTGAGCACGAGACCACGCAAGCACGGGGTATCGCTCTGAGCGTATCGCAGTTCGACAGGACCGGGCTGATTTACAGCGTGCTGGTCGAATCGGAACGCTCGCTGGAACTGTGGCCGGCCAGCAGTGTGCGTGTCGTGAGCTAGTACACAATTCGACTACTTCCCCAACAGCATCGCGTCCTTGGACGTGATGCTGTTTTCATTTGGGCGTCGTAACGCCGTCCCCTGTGACGGGGCCGTGCTCCCAAAAAAGAGACGGTCACTCGGGAGAGTGACCAGTAGGGAACACGTTATTGGCGAGTGACTCGTCTCGCGACGTCTAAACCTCTTTCGCTATCCTCGGTACCAGGTCACGCTCTCAGAAGTTCGCCATGTCCGCTGCTCGTTCCCCCTCCTCGACCCGAATGGTTTCGGTCGGCCAGCTTTGCCAAGGAATGACCATCGTGGACTTGCGAGCACGTTGGTGGGCACACGGGTTCATGCGTTCGCGCATACACATCAATGCACCCGATGTCCTGGCTCGGTTGCAGGAACTGGGGTCCGACCATATCGTCGAGGTGTTGACGGAGTCCGCGGGTGAGGCTGACGCGTCAAATCCGGAGGAACCTGTATCGGCGCCCGTCACAGAAGCTCAAGCGCCTGTAGGGGCACCTGTTCAACGCAGTGCTCGACCGCAACTGACCTCGATGGACCACGAGCTCGAGCGGGCAAGCCGACTCGTTTCGCGGGCACGAGAAGCCATCGCAAAGGCCATCGAGTCGGGCCGAACGGGTCAAATCCGAAACCTCGGAGACGTTCGCAACATCGCCGAAGAGATGGTGGCGTCGACCACGCGCAACCCCGGTGCGCTTCAGTCTCTGATGCAGTTGAAGGCAGCTGACGACTACACCTACACGCATTGCGTTGCTGTCGGAGCCTTCATGATTTCGTTGGGACGCACGCTTGGTCTTGATGAGCTGGCGTTGAAGCATGCGGGCACTGCCGGACTCCTGCATGACGTCGGCAAGGCGGGCGTCGACGAAAAAATCCTCAATAAGCCCGGGAAGCTGACTGCCGATGAGTTTGGTCACGTCAAGTTACATCCACTCGTTGGTGAAACCCTGCTGCGGGAGTCGGGCTACACCGAAGAATCCGCGTTGGATGTCGTTCGCCACCACCACGAGCGGCTTGACGGACGGGGCTACCCCGATGGTCTCAACGACAGTCAAATCTCGCTGCTGGCACGAATGGGCGCCGTGACCGACGTGTACGACGCCGTCACCTCTGAGCGGGCGTACCACAAAGCGGTCGCACCGACGGCAACGCTTCAAATGATGATGAAATCGTCCCGCGAAGGCCAGTTTGACGGGCAAGTTGTCAATGCGCTGGTTCGAACACTCGGGCTGTACCCGAACGGTTCGCTGGTGCGACTGCAGAGCGACAAGTTGGCGGTTGTCCGAGAGCAAAGCTTGACCAGCTTGACCACCCCTGTGGTTCGGGTGATTTTTTCGCTGAAGAGCAACCTGCCGCTGGTGCCCTTCGACATTCGGCTGGAGCAGAGTCACGACCGCATCGTGTCGTTTGCCGAACCTGCGAAGTTCAATATTCCTGACCAGTTCATCCGCGAGGCCTTGGGGTTGCGTGCCTGAGGGCGTGGGCCAATCGTCGTGGCGTAGCTTTCGCCGTTAAGGCCGCGGTGACGTCAAGATATTGAGCGCCGCAGCAATCCAAGGTCCATTTGACGGCTGGGGAATGGCCTGGTACTCCTGTTGAAGTACCGCTCGCATCTCTTGCGGCAATCGAGCGACCACCGCTCTCGCAAGCTGCTCCGAAATGCCCCACAGCGCCTCAGCGACGGGGCCCGTAATTGCGCAAAGCGTATCGACGTCCCCACCACATCGCAGACAGTTGCGCATGGCGCCCTCGAAATCGGAAGACTCTGCCAGGCACGCGTAGACGTCTGCCAACGTCTCCAGGGCACCCATCCGGAACTTAGCGGCCGTACGGATGTCATCGACGCTACGCAACGGCAAACTGCCGGCATCCAAGGCCCTCAGTACGTCCGCATGGTTTGCTCCGTTGAGTGCGGCGAACAATGTCCTGGCGTAGGTCTCGACAGCCGACAAGGCTTGCGCGCTGTCATGACTGACAACCGTCATCTGCCGGGATTGTTCCAGCGCAATTTCTTCCGTGCCCGCCAGGGCAACTGCGGGAGACACACGCATCAGTGCACCGTTGGTGGTGCCGCCGTACGGGGGCGCAGCATCTTGTGCTAACCAAGCAGAAAACTGTCGGCTCGCGCCGACTTCTGGATATTTGTGTCCCCATACACGAAGTGCCTGCGCAACCTTTTGACCAGATAGGAGGCTGGAGGCGACTGCCAGGGTGAAGACCGTGTCGTCCGTAAATCGGGAGGCCTCCGTCAACAACGGTGCCTCCGCCGGAATTGCAAAACGCCGTTCATAAACGGACCCAATGACATCTCCGACGACAGCACCTAGCACAGGTTCAGCTCCTCCAATGCAAAGGGCGCCAAGTTATGGCGCCCCGCGTACCCAAGTAGACTTTACGGCGCGTAAGCGGTGACTTGGGGGACACCCTTGGCCGTGCGCGCGGCGTCAACCAGGAAGGACACCGACTGCACGATGGCGTCCTTGGTGACTGCCTCCAGATTGGTGCCTTTCAGGCTCGACAGCGAGCCGCCGAAGCCACCCATGCCACCAAAAGAGCCCGCACTCGCGCCGCCACCCATGCTGAACGAGCTGGACTCCGTGGAGGCCTCAGCGCGCTTGGACGCCACCACTTGGGCCGTGTCCACAGAGACGAGCTTCATGTCCAACGCGACTGCCGCCTTCTGGGTCTTGTAGCTGACATTGCCAGCCACGGCACCGATGAGCGGTGCATGGGCCAGTACGCCCAGCAGGCCACCACCGAAACCCTTGTTTTCCTGGCTCACGTCGATTTGCGTGACCGCACCCGAGATGAGGAAGTCCGCTTGCTGCGATTGCAGTGTCTTGCCCGCGCGCTTGAGTTCTTCGTTGATTTCATCAATTTGGTCGCGGTCTTGGACGTTGAAGCAACCGCTTTCCGACAGAGCCGTCACCAGGACGTCCTTGATGCCGTCGGCGATACCGCTCACGTTGAGGGGCATGCCACCTTGCGATGCCTGGGCCATTTGCAGCATCGCGGCGAGACCACCGGTCGCATTGCCTTGTCCACCACTGCAGTTCGAAGCCTTGCAGGACATCTTACCAACCATTACCGAGGCGATGGGCTTGTCGCAGTGCGGCAGCGTCGGCGCCGGCGGAGCGTCCGCGGCGACGGCCAGAGTGGCAAAACCCATTGCAAGGGCAGCGAGGCTGAAAGACTTCAAGAATTTGGACATGAGCAGCGCGTAATTTAAAGGGGTTGGTCAGCTGACGATTTCGTCATATGCCAATATGTTAGCAGTTCTCCAGGAACTTGAAAAGCGGAATAGGCGTTTTGCCGCAACCGCCGGATGCTTTGCGTCAGCGTGTTGCGTCAACGACGCCCGTGAGACAAAGCAGGATGGGTTGAAGGTAGACGGGCTTGTCGTGGGCGAGCGGGCACCGCAGGGATACACACAAGGCGAACAGGGATGGTGGACGTCATGGGCTTGCTTTCAATGGTCTCCCGAAGGAGCGAGGTTGAATGAACAAGCCGGTCAGCAATAGAAGGCTTCTGACGGGAGCACTTCGCGAAGCGTGGCCGGCGACCCCGCTATCGTGACTGCACAATATCGCGCAGTGGTAGACCGGAGGCTTTGCGTCCCAGGCTTTCGCCTGGTTTGCCAATATCACTGGGCATTACCCAGCCTATCTCTGTATGGAACGCCGTTTATCTGCCGCGCAAGTCTGCTGTGCAACGGCTTCGCATACACCAGGGGCTACGACACGTCAGATGAGGGCAGCCGCAAGCTGAAAGAACGTCGAGCCTTCGATGCAGATGTACATCTGGCCTTGAACCGTTGCCAGGCCCTTGATAGGGACAATCGCCTGCGCCTGGTTGAAGGGGGCAGGTCGAATGCAGCCGGCGGGCAGCTCCAAGACGTCGCAGACGCTATCGACGACTAGCCCCACAAATTGCTCGCCTTGGGCCAGGACGATGACCGAGGTCAGCTGATTCACTTCAGGAGTGCCTACGCCCAGGAGCAGTCGCAAGTCGACCAGGGGAACCATCGTGCCTCGGATATTCAAGACACCCAGCTGAAATGGCGATTGATTGGGCAGGCGCGTCGGGGGCTCAAATGCACGAATCTCTTGGATTTCGGTCAGGCTCAGTGCATAGCGTTCCTGCCCGATGTTGAACGACAGGACTTCCTGGGCGACGGAAACGAGAGCGGGCGTGGCAAGAGACATGGCAGGCATACAAAAGGTCGAGTTGATGCTACTGTATCAAACACTAACTGAGATGTAAAGCCGCGCGACCGTCTGCCTCCAAACTACCAGGGAGCTATCCTTGCTCGTGTTTTGCCCAGGAGTCAGCCATCAGGAGGCCTGCGCAGGGTTCGGCCATGTCAAAAGCGGCTGCATTGTTCGTACACCTTCCGAGCACTCCAGCTCCCAAGGCCAGTGCCCGTGTTTATCGGGCCAAACGACTTGAACGAACCGCGCAGTCTGATGACTTCGACGCCAAGCTTGAACAGCCCAGTCGGATGCTTTGAACGCATCGGCATTCACGAGAGTAAACGGCGCCGGCCAGTTGGGGTGCCTGTATTCAAGTGGCAAGGTTGACAGCAGGTCGGGTTGTGCCTGCAGCAAGGCAGCCGTGTCGTTGAGCAGCGTATGGCCCACCTCGATGGGCAGCCCAATCTGAATAAGTTCTGGCAAGTCCCGGTCCGTCAAACCGATGGTGTACGAAAACGACGAGCCCGGTATTTCAGCGGTGGGGAAGACCCCTTGAACCATCCAACCGTGCTGCGCAATCAGCGCTTCCCGTTGACGCTGATAAGTCCCAAAGCGGTCAAGTGCCATCTGAATTCCTACTTAAAACCTAGAGAAAGCCCTCTAAAGATTGGTGCAGCGCAGCAAAAGAGGAGTTTTTACGATAGCAGCGCTCTAGACTAGGGAAAACCCTCTATCGTTAGAGGCCGCGTCCACCAACATCGTAATTCAAAACCCATGCTCACCTTCTTCAAGTCTCTCCTGACCCAACCGCGTTTTGAACAGGGTGTTGGCGTCAATCTCATCGACCGTGGAGACGTGAAGCGTGCGGACGGTATCGTGCTGGCCCACACCTCCGACGGCGTTGTTATTGAATGGACCCGTGGAGGCACGTCGGTCGAAGCCGCTGGGGCACTTTGCCGGATTGGGTAAGCTCGCTGGTTGAACGGCTTGCGAAACAGACTCGCAACTGAAATGAAGAAGGGCCGCAATGCGGCCCTTCGTTCTAGATGAGACCCGTCCACGGGCCTCGCTGCTCAAACAGCTTCGGCGACCGGGGCTTGGTCGACCGCAGGCGTCGAATCCGCCGTCGGAGCCGCGCCCACCTTCGTGCGCGCCGCGCGCTTGACCGGAGCCTTGGTCTTGACCGGAGCCGCCTTGCTCACACTCTTGGCTGCATTCTTGGCCACAGCGCGCGTTGCGGACTTGACCGCGGTCTTCTGCGCAGGCTTGCGACCAGCTGCGGAGGCCACCTTCTTCAAGGCGAGCTTGGTCGCAGGTTGCGGTGTCGCACCCTTTGTAGCGACTTTGGCCGCTGCTTTCGTGGGGGCCTTGACGGTAGCCTTCATCGGTGCGGCCTCTACGGGAGCAGCGCCGTCGATAAGGAAAGCGTCGCGGCTGCGCGCCTTGAGAATCCAATCCGGTGCGCGGCCCCGGCCCGTCCAGGTCTTGCCCGACTTCGGGTCGCGGTACTTGGCGACACCGGAACCCGCAACACTCTTTCGAGCCACGGGCCCGCGACCTGGCCCGCGAGCAACACGGCCTGTGAACCCGAGGTCCGCCGCAGTGATGTCGTAGGTCACGATGTCCTTCTTCATGGCGGCCACTTTCTCAGCGACTTCCTTTTGACGGGCCTGGGCGGCGCGCGCCTGAAGCGCTTGGATTTCGGCTTGCATTTCCGAGTAGGACTGGGTTTTGGCCATTAGCTAGCTCCAAAGAGGTGGTTAGGAGGCTCGCAGCATAACTCTAAAAATATAAACGTGCTACTGCTCTTGCTTAAAAACTTTGAAAGAACCCGTTCATCGTGTTGCATTTAGGCGTCATTGGCGAGCCATAACGGGAGAGATTTCACCGCCCAAATCCACGCAATCACTTGGCATATCCGCCGAGAATGGGGCATTGGCGCAGCCCCCTAGGTTCTCATTGAAGAGACCCGAGTCAGCTCTTTAAGCGACCCTGTGGCCCGTCTACTGGCCGACTTTCTGCGCCACCGCTTGGCTCGTCCAGCCCGTTGAATGCCCTGACTTTGGCTAGGTCCTGAAGCGAGGACCGCAAAGGATTTACGTCCTAGAGCCCCGGAATAGCGTCGCAGGATTGTGTGTGCGAATCAAGCGGGGCCCTCCCTGGTTTGTCGCAGCGCTCTTGCCATCGACGCGTGCCACCCACTCTCTGCTTGGCCGTTGTCGCCATCGATTGGGCGGGCATCCTCCCTCGATGGGTAGGGTGCCTGCAAGTTGCAAGGCTGTATTGCCCTGCCAGACCAGGTGTTTACAGTCAGTATTGTTTAGGGTAGCATACAGAAACTGTGCAGCATTGCTGCTCGACCGGAGCCTGCAGGGGCTAAACCTGATGGGCTAGACAACACTACGCGGGCCCAGTGGCTTTCGCGTGTACCTGCCGCGGATGTTCCGCGGCAGAGGCTTGTTTGGAAACAGACTGACTATGACTACTCTTCCTGTCAAAGGCGGCAACGGCCGCTGGTTGACCCCGTGCAGTGCCGCTCGTGCCCGTCAGCTCATCAAGAACGGAGTTGCCGTCAAGCGCGAGAACGCAGATGGCACGACCTATCTCCAGCTCACCGTCCCTTTGAGCCAATTGGCAGGTAACGCTGCGCCCGAAGGAGCGCGCGCGTGAAAAAGTTCCCCGCTTTTCTTCTGGCGCTGGCTCTGTCTGCTAGCGCGGTCCTGCCGGCCTACGCTGCTCATCATAAGAAGCACACTTCATCGCAAGACTCAAGCCAAGCAGTTTCCACAGAGGCATCTTCGACCGACCAAGCAGCCGCTGTGGGCATGGGGGCCTCCGAAGCCACAATTATTTCCAAGTCTTTTGCGGACATGGGAGCGGGCAAGGACCCCTTGCGCTTGAATACTTGGCAAGCGGGCTACATGCTCAAGCTTCCGCTTTCGCCTCGGGAAATTCTGACACACGCGTCAGTGACACTCTCGACAGCCAACTCGACGGCGCTCATCAAGAGCCGCTCTGCCTTGTCGGTGCGAGTCAATGGCCACATGCTCTCACAGTACGCCCTCGACCCGGCTGACACCATTCAAACTCGTCAAATCGACATTCCGGTCGAGTACCTGAAGCCGGGCTACAACGAGGTCTTCTTCGGTGTTGTCCAGCACTACACCTACGACTGCGAGGACCCGTCGTCGCCGGAGCTGTGGACGGAAATCAATCCGATGCAGTCGACGGTCAATCTGTCGTTTGCCGGGTTCAAGCCCAACACCAATCCGCGGCTTTCGCAGCTACATATCGCATTTGACAAGCGAGGCTGGCTCCCGCATCCGCTGTCTGTTGTGACAGGCACGGAACACGTCTCGGAAGCGCAAATGGCAGCCGCGACGCTGGTCGTTGAAGGCCTGGGTCTGCGGATGGGATTCCGTCCGCTGGATATTGACGTCTACGGGGCGTCGACGGGTTCTGCACTGAAGCCTGAAGCCGGCAAGTTCCCGGGCCTGTCATCGGCCGTCGTCAAGGGTCGCGATGTCTTGCTCGTTGGTCGTCGCTCGGAACTCTCGCGCTATCTCGACCCTGAAATCTATGCGCTGACCAGTGCAGGTCCGTTCGTTGGCGTTTTTCCGGCCCAGGATGGCGACTCGCTCATCCTTGTCGTTTCGGGCACGACCGACGAGGAGCTGATGACGGCTGCGCGCTCGGTGGCTGAACCCGATTTCAAGTTCAGTGATGTGGCCATGGAGAACATCAAGGACAAGTGGGCTTTCAAGCAACCTGTGCAAGCCAAGCCGGGTACCGCTGAACCGTTCGAGCAATTTGACTTCCGCACCACGGGTAGCCGCGGTGTGAAGGTGCAGCCCATCTCGTTCGAGTTCCGCGCACCGGCTGACTACGGCGCGAAAAAGGGCGACCTGGCCACGGTGCGCTTGCACTTCAGCTACGGCGCGGGCCTGCGCAAGGACAGTTCGATGAACATCAAGCTCAATGGCCAGTTTGCTGTTGCGGTTCCGTTGAGTGAGCCAAGCGGCTCGGAGTTCCAGAAATACGAAGTTCGAGTTCCGGCCCAATACGTCCATCCGGGCTACAACCAGGTGACGTTCGAGCCTGTGTTCCTGGCGCACAAGGACCGTTGCGACATGACGCGCGACGAAGGCATGGTGCTGACCATCTACGAGGACTCGACGCTCGAACTGCCCCCCGCCTCGGTGGTGCCGAAGGCGCCGGACCTGGAACGGTTTTCTCAAGGCTTCTGGCCGTTGCAAGACGAACTGCGGCTGTACCTGACGGAGCGCGACACCCAGACTGCCGCTGCCGCCCTGACGTTCGCAGCATCGATTGCGCAGAAAAACCGTGCACCGTTCGAGGTCGAGCTTCGCTACTCGCCGTTCGAGGCCGGCCACATGATGGCCATTGGGCCGTCGGGTGGGCTGTCCGACTTCGTCACCAAGGCACTGCCGCTTCAAAAGTACACGTGGTCGGCTGAAGGCTCTGAAGCAGGGCTTTTGCAGGCCGTCGAAGGTCGCCGAGTCATCACCGCGTTCCTGGCGGGCGACTCTGCCGTGCTCAAGAAGGCCGTCCGTGTCTTGGACGACAAGGGGCTGTGGAATGGGATGAGCGGTAAGGCCGCAATTGTGGACACCGTCGAGCAAACTCTCGTGACAGAGCCCGCTACCGATACGGTGGAGTTCGGAGTCACGAGCAAGCTCACGACGTCGGTCTCGAACTGGAAGCCTCTGGCTTTGGGCACCCTGGTGCTGGCCGCAGCCTTTGCCATCGCGTTCATCGCCGCCCTACGCCGTCACGCCGAAAAGCGCCGAAAACTGAGCAATACGTCCGAAGAAGACGAGGCTTGACCTTGTTCGGGAGCCCTCTAGGGGGCTCCTGCGTTATTGTTTTTGCTGCTATAATCACCAGCAACTGTATCTGTTTCTGAAAACACCATGAGCCGCATCCGTAGCACTCTCCGACCCCTGACCCTCCTTTTGAGCGCAGCGCTGGCCTGGCCTGCGTTCGCCCAATCGGACATCATTCAGGCGGCCAAGGACGCCTACGGGCGGTTTGAGTCGGGTCAAAGCCCGAAGTCGGTGCCGGTCGCGGCTGACGGTGCCGTTGAAAGCTGGGGAGACCCTGCGCCGGCTCGAGGTGCGGATGCCGCTCACCGTGCCGCTGAGCGTTTGCAAGACGGAAACCGCTCGACCTCCGAAGACCGAAAGCCAACGGGGAAATCAAAGCTCCGCAACGAGCAACGCTCCGACGAGCGTGCTCAAGATGAACGGTCGCTCGACGAACGCAGCGACGACCCGCGTGCTCGTCACGTCGCTGCAGACGACAGCGACACTGCGCCGCGCGCAAAGACGCACAAGCGCATTGCTGCAACAGAAGAAGCCGCGCCGAAGAAGCATTCGCGCGCTCATGGCGAAGACCGTTATTACGAAGCGGAAGATTCCGGAGCCGATGAGCCCGCTCCGCGCCATACTTCGTGCACTAACGTCTCGCGCGCCTGGGAAGGCGCAGCCGCGCTTTCCGAGCGTGGCGACGAGCAGCGCGCGTATGACGCCTACCTGAAACTGCTGTCGAGCTGCGCCAACGACAAGGAACTACTGGGTACCGTCTATCAGGCCCAGAAGAACCTGAGCGCTTCGGCCTTGGCCGACCTGATGAACGAGCCCGTCATGGCAGCGCCTCAGCTCCAAGGCGCGATGATGGCGCTCAAGCTGCAGCGCATGTATCAGGCCAACAAAGCCAAGGACAGCCGCACCGCGCTCGCCCTGTCGCGTGAAATTCGACCCATGGTACTGGACTCCAGCGATGCCGGTGCGATGGAAGTCTCGGGCTGGCTGGAGCAGCGTGCTCGTAATCCAAAGGTTGCCGAGCAGCTGTTTCGCGCTGCGCTGAAGGTCAACCGGGACGCCGAAGGTTCGCGTCAAGGGCTGGTCTACGCCCTGCTCGCCCAAGGCAAGACGGAAGTGGCCGCTCGGGAAATGGAAAAGCTCGATGGCGCGAACGCCGACGCGGTGCGCGCCGACGTCTATCTGGCGCAGTCGCGTGCTTTCCTGACTGACGGCAATTTCGCAGACTCGCTCAAGAAGCTCGACGAGGCTGAGCGCCTTGGTTTGGAAGCTGATGATAGCGTCGTCGAGACACGCGCCTGGGCGCTCAAGGGAGTTGGCCAAGGTGACAAGGCCGCCAAGTTGTTTGCAGGGCTGGTCAAGACCGCGCCGGACAATGCTGACCTGAAGGTCGGATTGGTCGACTCGTTGTACGCGGCGCATGACGACAAGGAGCTGCAACGACTCGCTGCGCAAGGTGGTAGCGTGGGTGTCGCCGCCAAGGACGCATTGGCTCGTCGGATGGATAGCCAAGGTCACAGTGCTGACGCTGCCCGCCTGCGCGGTGAGCCCGTCGAAGGCGAAAACGGTTCTGCCTCCATTGCCGGTGGCGTGCGTAGCAAGTCGGGGGTGGCTGGCGAAGGTCGCATGACCGAGATGACCATTCCGACGGTCGCGGCTACCGTGCGCGTGGCAGAACACACCACCGTCAGCGTCGAAGGCACGCATTTGCGCATGTCGGACGAAATCAATGATGGCAGCGGCGACGAAGTGCGCGTCCGCGTCCAGACGCAAGTGGGCAACGCGGACGTGACGGTTGGCGCCGGCGCCAGCAAGGTCGCGTCCAGCACGAAGGGAACCTTCGAAGCCAAACTCAAGCTCAATACCGAGTCGGGCTTCGTCGAGGCAGGAGTCTCTCGTGAGCCTGTTCAAGACTCGGTGCGTTCTTACATGGGTGCCAACGTGACGGTGCCTGTCGCCGGTGGCGGTGAGCGCACTGAATTCGTGGGCCGTGTCTTCGACACGAATGCGCACTTGTCGGGTTCGACCCTGCTCAGCGAAGCCAATCGCTACCGCCTGGACTGGTCCGTGGGTGCGGGCTCGGTCAGCGGTGAGAACGTCTACAACAACGGCTACTACCGGGCGTCCGCTGCTCTGACCAAGGACTTCGAGAATGACGGGTTCAGCTGGCTCAACGTCGGCCCCTATGTTGCTCTGCAGTCTTACGAGCACGACGAAAACCGCTTCGACAACACATACGGTGGCTATTTCAGCCCGATTTCCGACATTGGTGCGGGTGTCATGGCGCGTGCCCTCACCCGCGAAGGTGGCCGTTCGCTGTATGGAACGACCACTCAGATGGGCTACGTCAGTCGCGGCTTGTATTACGGCAACGACTCGGGTATCTCGCTCGAGTCGTCGACCCAGGCCGCCTGGCTGTTGGGCTCAAACCTTATCCTGGGTGCGGGCGTGTCCCTGCGCTCGTCGCCGGGCTACAACGACGTCAGCCTGAAGCTGGGGGTGACCGTGCCGTTTGAGTCGCGCTCGAAGCTGACATCGGCGGACCTGCAAGCCTTCAAGGCGCAGTGATGGAGCGTCGCAGCTTTTTGCTCGGGTGCTCAGTGCTGGGCTCCCTGTCGCTGAGCGGTCTGCCCGGGCTGGCCCAGCCGTCGCCCGCGCGAGCGAGCGGTAGCCCCCTTTGCCAAGGCTGGGAGACGTTTGCAGGAGCGTTCCTGCAGCCCGATGGGCGTATTGTCGACACAGGCAATCAAGGCATCACCCACACCGAAGCGCTGGGTGTGGCGATGCTGGCGGCACAAGCCTGTAACGACCGTCCGCGGTTCGACAAAATTTGGACGTTCGCGCAGCAGCTTCGTCGCCCGGACGGCCTGTTCTCCTGGAAGTGGGTTCCTGGCAAAGGTATCGCGGACGTCAATAACGCGACTGACGGGGACTTGTACATCGCTTGGGCGCTTTGTCGTGCGGGGCAGCGATGGAACGACCGCGCATTGCTGGCCGCAGCCGGTCAACTGGCGCAGGCCGTCCGCAATAACTGCCAAGTGCAGGCGCCCGCGGGCCATGTCTTGTTGCCAGGCACGCAAGGCTTCATCGTGAAATCGGCCATGGGCGTTGAGCGTGCAGTGGTCAACCCCTCCTACTTCGTCTTCCCGGCTTTCCGGGATTTGGCTCAGGTCGACCCGTCCCCGGTATGGGAGACGCTGTTCAAGGACGGGCTGACGGTAATTGATGCGAGTCGCAATGGCCCCCTCGGCTTGCCTGCCGATTGGGTGCTGCTAGACGACCCGGTGACTCCTTGGCGAGACCGGCCGGCGCGCTTCGGCTACGAAGCCATTCGCATTCCACTGTTTCTTACGTGGGCGCAACGCACCAATCATCCGGCCCTCCGGGCGTGTGCGCGGTACTTGCAACAACCCGGGTTCCCTGCCTGGGTCGCTCTCGATGGAAGCGAAAAAGCAGCCTACGCCGCTCCGGTTGGCTTTGAGGCCATCGCACGCCTGACGCGCAAGGCGGTGTATGGCATGCCCGTCAGCCTGCCGGCTGTATCGGGCGACTACTTTTCCAGCAGCTTGGTTCTTTTGAGTTTGTTGGCGGCGACGGACTTGGGCTGGGCCTGAGGGGCCACCACCCCCTTTCTTTCGGCGTTCATTCGGTTTTCCTACGTCCCTACCCTGCTCACCATTTTCCAGGACAAAACCAGCTGGCTACAGGTCAGGAGAGCCTTTCTTAGCACCGCGTCGTGCGCCCAGGTCGCCAATATGAAAACATTCTTCTACTCCTTTCTTGCCGCTGTCGCCTTTCTAGCGTTGTTTTCGCTGGCGGCTATGCCTCTTGGCATGGGGTTGGCAACAGATATGGCCAAGGCCTGCGTCGCGGCCATTTTGGTTCTGGCGGTCATTCCCGGTCGAACGGCTCGACTGTTTTTCGTCACCCTGTGCGCATGGGTCGTCGTGCGCTACATCTCCTGGCGCTTTCACAGCCTACCGTTGGATGGAGGCCTTGCGGCGACAGCCGGCGCTATGCTGCTGCTGTGCGCGGAATGCTACGGTGTGGCCATGCTGCTGTTGGGTTTGTTCGTCAACGCGTGGCCGCTGGAGCGCGAGCCTGCTCCCTTGCCGAAGGACCCGAAAGACTACCCGACCGTAGACGTGTACATCCCGACCTACTCCGAATCGGTGTCGGTCGTTGCGCCGACCTTGATGGCTGCCCTCGAAATTGATTACCCCAAGGACAAGCTGCGCGTGTACGTGCTTGACGACGGTTATCCGCGCAGCAAGAACCCCAAGACCCACCCTGAGACGGCCCACGAATTGGCTCAGCGAACGGAAGACCTGAAGGCGCTCTGCGCCAAGCATGGCGCCACGTGGCTCTCGCGAGAAAAGAACGAACACGCCAAGAGCGGCAACATGAACTCGGCGATGAAGTACACGAAGGGCGAGCTTCTGCTCATCCTCGACGCGGACCATGTGCCTACCCGAGACATCCTGAAAAACACCGTCGGCTTCTTCCGCGACAAGAAGATGGCGTTTGTCCAGACGCCACACTTCTTCTTGAACGCCGACCCGGTGGAAAAGAACCTGGGACTGCTCAATCGCATGCCGGGTGAGAACGACATGTTCTACCGCGTTGTACAAAAGGGGCTGGACCTTTGGAACACCTCGTTTTTCTGCGGTTCCGCTGCTGTCCTGCGTCGCACCGCGATTGAAGCGGTCGGGGGCTTTTCCATCGACTCCATCACGGAAGACGCTTCGACTTCCATCAAGATGCACCAGAAGGGCTGGCGCAGCGCCTACCTCGGCATTCCCATGGTCGCCGGGTTGCAGCCAGAGACGTTCGCAGGCTTCACGGTGCAGAGACTACGCTGGGCCATGGGCATGATGCAGATTTTCATCAAGCAAAACCCGCTGGTCGTGCGAGGTCTGTCGATGGCGCAACGTCTGTCGTATCTGTCGGTCATTCTGTTCTGGCTCTTCCCCTTTGCGCGCGTGGCCTTCTTTGTTGCGCCGTTCCTGTCGCTGTTCTTCAACTTGACCATCTACCCGGTGGGTACCGAATTCTTCTACGGCTACACCGTGCCCTATTTGGTAGCGGTCATCATGAGCTTTGAGAAGACCTTCGGCAAGGTGCGTCGAATCTTGATTTCAGAGCTGTATGAAACCCTTCAGGCGTTCTACACTCTGCCGGCGCTCATTTCGACCTTGCTCAACCCCAACGCTCCGACGTTCAAGGTCACGCCCAAGGGCGAGCGGCTCGACCAAGAGTTTGTCAGCGAGTTCAACAAGCCGTTCTACGTGTTCTACGTGCTCACACTGATAGGGCTGCTCTGGGGCATCGCTCGCATGGTTTTCGAACCCGAGTCCCGCGCGGCTCTGGCGCTGTCGGTGGCCTGGCTATGCTTTAACTTCATCTTGCTGTCGGGCAGCCTTGGCGTGCTGGTCGAGAAGGTTCAGCGTCGTGACCGTCCGCGCGTGGACGTCAACGAGAAAGTCACGCTTATTGGCGCGTTCGGCGAGTGCGAGGCGACCTTGGTCGACGTGAACGAGTCCGGCGCACTCATCAAGACGCACGATGGTCGAAAGATTCGCGACTTCAGCTTGCTGCTAGGCAACGTCATCATGCCCACCGAGCAGATTGCCAACCGAGAGCCTTTTCTAGGTCGCGGCGAGCATGCCGTCAAGTTCATCTTCCCTACGCCCAAGCATGAGCGCACGGCGGTGATGCTTGGGTACGGAAAGTCGAGCCGGTGGATGAAGATTTGGGTTGACCGCGAGTCGAGCGTGAATTTCGTTCTGTCCGCACTGGGCGTGATGCGCATTGCCATCCAAAACGGCGCATCACACCTGAGCAAGCTCTTGTCCAGCGTTCGTTGACCGGCTACGCCGAGCATAAATGGTCCGCCTATACGGCGGACCATGTCACTTATTCCTGCACCGTCGGTGCACCCCCGGACGCTACGCTCCCTTTGGGAACACTACGAGCGCGGCAATGATGTTGCGCTGGCAGCTTTGCTATGCCGGGAGGCTCGTCGGGGAGTACCCGCTCTGTATGGGGTATTTTCCGACCACCCCTTGGGGGACGACTGGCGAGATTTTGCATTCAATGCAGTAGCGCGCTACCTGGAAAGGCGTCGAGGAACGGTCTACGTAGTGGCGAACCCCGTGCATGCCAACTTGTACAAAGTAGGGCAAACGCGGGGCGACGTGCGCCAGCGGCTGAAATCGCTGAACTCTGCCGGTGTCGTCGGATTTTTTCTCGAGGTCGCCCACCAAGTAGTCGCAGACCGCTTTTTCGTAGAAACCCAGGCACAAAAGCGACTGACCACGACCTGTGAGCGGCACAAGGAGTTCTTCCGCTGTACCTACCAGCTCGCCCAACAGGCTATTGAGACTGCTGCGCAGCAGGATGCCCGTGCGCTGTCTCAACTGGGCGCAGGCTAGCGAGCAACGGGCATCCATCCGCGCGCCAGCCAGGTGGCACGGGTACGACCGCCGCGAACTCGACGGCATAAATATCGGGCAAACACTTCGGCCGCCTGCGTCGTTCCTTCACGCGTTCGCCTGTGTCCACACTTTGTGCACGACCAGGCGTCCGACGAGACCCCCTCGTCGGAGGTTCCCCTGCAATCGTAGTGCTGCAAAGTTTGGCTAAAGCACGCCCGCTTTACTGAGACAGGCCCATTCACATATTTTGGAAATTCGAACCGTCATGCAAACCCTCAATGTCTTTCGTAGCGCCGCCATGGCGGCGCTGGCCTCGAGCAGCTTCCTGACGGCCTGCGGCGGAGGCGGTGGGGACACGGCGGCATCGTCGGCGCCGTCTACTGGCGTGCGCGAAAATTACGCGCAAGTGCTGGACGTCCCAGCCTCGACCTATGCTGCAAATGGCGGGGAAGCTGCGGTGTATGCGCGATTGAATGAAATGAGATTGGACACCAACGCTGGCGCGTTGACTCAGGCAAGTCTCCTGGACACGGCGGCAGCAAGGCATCTCACTTACCTCACCGCCAACTACCCTTACATCGGTGACAACGAAAGCACCGACAAGGCGAGCTTTTACGGCGCGACCGTCAGCGCCCGAGCTCAACTCGCGGGCTATGCAGGAACGGTCTTAGAGATGGTTGGTAGTGATACGGGCCCAACAGCTACGCCACAGACCTGTGTCAACTCGCTGCTCAACGCGCCCTACGCCGCCAACGTCTTGTTGCAGCCGTGGCGAGACGTGGGCCTGGCCTACGGTGTTGTGCACGCGGTCGCGGCAGGGTCTTCGTCGGCGTCCAGCGCGGCCTCAACCGCTGCCACCCCCGCCACCACAACTACGGACGTCCAGGAAGTGGCTTGCGTTGTAGTGCTGGGGATTGCTCAAGGCAAGTCCGGCCAACTGCCGGACGCAGGAACGCTCAAGACCTATCCGTGGCCGGACCAGTCGGAGGTGCCGTTCAGCTTTGGACCCGCAGCTGCGGGTTTCAATCCGGCTCCGGACTTGCAGAACGCGCAGGGTGCCCCTGTCCAGGTGTCCATGGACGATTTCGGCGCTCTCGCCCAGAGCTCGTTCTCGGTGAGCAGCTTCACGCTGACGGATATCGACGGTCAGACCGTACCGACGCGACTGATTGTCAACAGCGCCACGAAAGTTGCGGACAACACGACATTCTATGTCGACCCGACAGGCGCGCTGCCTTCGAGTGATGTGCTGTTGCTGCCGCTGTCCCCCTTGCTACCCGACCACGTCTATACCATTCAGTTCACGGGCAGCAACGGAGCCACGCACTATGACCAGTCGTGGTCGTTCACCACGTCGGCGTCAGACTGACGGGTCGCAGAACACCCGGTGAGGGTGTTCTCCCTACACGAAGCTGATTTGTTATCGCTTCGTGACCGTGCCTATTCCCCTGACTAGCCTCACTCCTGGCTCCATCGTGTCGATGGACGAACACCAGTTGCCTGCGAATGGCGACGTGGCCGTGCTTGTCCGGCTGCGCGAAGGAGCATCCCTGCCTACTTTTGCACGACTGCGCGCAAGGTTCAGCCCGACGCTCGTTTCGGTGAACGTGGCAGCGGCCCAGTTTGTCGCGCTCCGAGAGCACGCAGCCGTGGTCGCGGTGTCGCTCGCAAAGCATGTGCAAGTGAGACCACCCCGAGAGGCTCCGTTGCCTTCGACGCGGTCAACAGACTAACCGCCTGTCTCCCATTCCGGCTTCGGGTTGCCGTCTGCATTTTCACTGGCGCTACTGAGCGTGCAGCCTGATGTTCCGAAAAAAGCCGCCAGGCCCACGAGGGGTCTGGCGGCAGGAATAGCTTTCTAGCGGCTGCCGCGACGGCGTAGCCCTAGGACCCAATCGGGTAGTCAGTCTGCTTCAAGCCTGTTGACCAAAAACGCATGGTTTCTGGCCGGCAGGTGTTGAAACGGCGGCTGGGTCTCGTGCAGCCAATGCGCATGCAGTTGTGGCAATTCAGGGCCTGGAACTCCTGTACAGACGAAACTGTCCTGGTCGCCAGGGCGCAAGTACAGTCCATCTGCAGTCGAAAAAATCGCCACCACATTGTCACCGTAAACGTCGTTATTCACGTGCACGCACGGTAGGCCCTCGTTGACTTCGATTATCAGCCCCAGTTGGGGTTGGCCTTCGAGGTCTTCGGGACGACTGTTCGCCGCTGTCAACGAGACGTAGAACTGATGGCCAACACGCTCGACTTTGATGCGGTAAGCTGCGTCGCGGCAGTGCTGGGGAACGTCTCCATCGTCTTCGACTACGCGCCAATCGAGCACAGGTCCTTCGTAGAGCGGGCTATCGTTCTGTCGCTCAGGTGCTTGAGCTTGCGCCACCAGCACGGTCTGAAGCTTCTTGACGAGTCGCTCGAAAGCATCTGGCAGTTCTTCTGCGCTGATGTGGCCGTAACTGTCGCTCACCACGACCGGATGCTCTTCTCTGAAAATAGACCTGTAAAGTTCATCCGTTTCTCGTGCATCCAGATGCACGAGAGTGCGAAGCTCCGCGAGCAGGGTGGGCAGTCGTCCCTGGAACTTGCCCAGGGAGTCGAACATCAAGACTTCGGCCTGCTGCCGCGAAACGTCGGCAATACGCACACCGCTGTTGTTCTTGGCTTGGGCGACATGCAGCGTCCGAACGCCGTCAATTCGGGCCAGTACTTCCAATGCTTGAGCGTGCGTCACGGAGGCACCGAACTCGGTGAGTGCTCCACGCAGACGCTTAGCCTGGTCACTGGCTTGGGGGTTCTTGTACATAAATTCCTCTGTCAATGCGGCAAAGCGCATGACGTCAAGGGGTCTCGCATTACCCTCACTCGCTTTGCCTGGTTACAAAGGATGTGAGCGCTTAAGTGTCCTGCTGTCGACGTTTGCCATACCGGATTTCTCCGGCGCGAGAAGCGGGCGTCGACACTCCCGTCCCCAGTGTAGCAAAGCGGGCGACAATGGAGCTGCCAAATGGCTAAAGCGCGTTGCCATACTGCATAGGAGCGCTGCGTTCAATGAGGTACGGGTGTCGCAGCTTCACTGACTATCGCTGCATCCCAAGGCCCCCATGTTCCGCCCATCAACCCTGCCGGTCGTTCCGCTGTTGCTCGCCGTTACTGCCGCTCTATCGGTGGGTACGGCAGCGCTAACAGGACATGTGGTTTTGGCGTTGGTATTGAGCGGACTGCATGTCGCAGCGCTGGGCTTGGCCCTGGCGCAATATCGCCGCTGGAACCAAGAGTTGGCCGTCGCCCAGTCGGTCATGGGCACCCTCGGTGAGTTCAAGGTTCCTGCGAATCTCCCCTTGTCCGATACATTGGTGCACGGCGTCGCGCAGTCCTACGAGCCCCTCATGCGAGAGCTGGAAAAGCGCTATGCCCAGGCTTCAGAAGGCCTGGCGCGATACGAGTTCATGGCGCATCACACCGATGATATGGTGCTGCAGGTGGACGCCTATGGTGTTTTGAAATACGCCTCCCCGTCCTTGAAGCAACAACTGGGCTACACCAGCGACGCGGTGGTTGGGCGTCCCGTCATGGACTTGTTGCACCCCGACGACCGGGAAAAATGGCTACCGCAGCTCAAGCAAGCAGCCAAGACTCGTCAGTCTGTGCTTCTCGAAGGCCAGTGGCGTCGGTTTGACGGTACGTTCGTTACCTTGGAAATGTCGTTGCGCCATGCCTACGGCCTCAACGGGCAGGTTACGGAAACCATCGCCATGGCCCGCAACGTGGACTCCCGCAATGCGCTTCGCCACAAACTGGAGCTTGCCGCACGCACGGACGCCTTGACGGGCCTGCTCAATCGAGCCGCCTTGGTTGAAACGCTCGAGACGTTCAAGAAAGCCTGTGCTAGCCGCCCTTTCGGGCTTTTTCTCTTCGATTTGGACCGTTTCAAGCAAGTCAACGACTCGCTCGGCCATGCGGCCGGTGACAGCTATCTGGTAGAAACCGCTCGGCGAGTTAATTCAGTGCTTCGGGACCACGACATCCTCGCCCGAATGGGCGGTGACGAATTCGTGGCCTTGTTCGCAGACGTGTACGACGAAGCAGCGCTGAAGGCTATCGGCAACCGCATCATCGAAGAGGTGTCCAAGCCGTACTGGTGCCACGGGGAACTGCTGTACCCCAAAACATCGATTGGCATCTTCCTCTGCGCAGACCCCGGCCTCCCCGCCGACGAGTTGATTTCCCGCGCAGACCGCGCCATGTACGTGGCCAAGAGTCAAGGCGGCAATCTGGCCGTGGTCTATGACGTGACGCAGGCGGACACTTTGCGACAGTCCTTCGCCGTGGAGCAGGAGCTGACGACGGCCATGGCGGAAAATCGTCTGGCACTTCAGTTTCAACCTATTGTCGATGCCAAGAGCAAGGAGCCGGTTCTGGCGGAGGCGCTCGTTCGTATTCGAGGTACGGATGGCAGCTTGATTGGCCCGGGACACTTCATCGAGGTGGCCGAAAAGACAGGCTTGATTTTCGAAATGGGCGAGTGGGTGTTGGAGCAAGCTTGCCTGCATGCACGCGCGCTGGAGGAGGCCGGTCACCGGACCTGCATCAGCGTCAACGTGTCGCCCCGCCAGCTGATGCACTTGAACTACGTTCGAAGCGTCGAGGATGTGGTCGCGCGCACCGGCGTGTTGCCGTCGTCCATCGTTTTGGAGGTCACGGAGTCGGCGGTGATGCAAGACGTCGAGCGTGCGAAGACTATCTTGCTGCATTTGCGCTCCCTGGGATTTCGATTGGCCTTGGACGACTTCGGGTCGGGCTATTCGTCAATCTCCATGTTGAAAAGTTTGCCCTTCGATTTGCTCAAAATTGATAGAGCATTCGCAGCTGACGCGGAAGGCGCGTGCATCGGGCCGAGTACTTTGGGCTCAATCATTGACATCGGCAAGAGCCTGAACCTCACCATCATTGCAGAGGGCATCGAAACTCAAAACCAAGCGTTGGGCTTGGAGCGACTGGGCTGCGACCTCATCCAAGGCTTTCTGTTCCACCGACCGCTCGACGCTGACAAGCACTTGGCGGTAGTTGCAAAAGCCAGCATGCCATTGGTGACCGGTCAAAATTTGAAGTTGGTTGCGGACGACGTGGTCCTGTTCTGAACGGCTACCGCTCCGGGCGACCCCGAATAAACCCGAAGCCTAGACCGCACTACGCTTCCAACCCTCAAGGCTTTTCTGTGCGCCATACCGCTATCCGACTTTTCCGCATTTGTGCATGGGCGCTGTCCGTTAGCGGTCTTGTTTGCGCAACAGCCGCGAATGCTGCGGGTCTGGTAACAAGTTCTGCCTACAACGCAATTGCGACTTGCACCGCGCCGGGGAAAGCGACCGTCGAGAAGTATCTGCAAGCGCTGCTGCCGGATGTGGGCGCTACATTGATTTCTGCTGGGTTCATCGAGAACTTCCGAGACCAGCTACTGGCATCCCCGACCCTCAAGGCGAAGTGGGAAGCCTCCCCTGCACGTCAAGACGTCGTTTTGGATGCCTTGGAAACGCAAGCGTTCTCCCTCCAGCAAGAAGCGCGAACGGTGTTGATGCTGCATATGGCACAAGTTTCTTGGCAAGATGCTTTCGACGTTCGATGTGACGAGTTCACCAACTTTGCCATTCGCATGAGCCAGCGTGACGCTCAAGACTACATCGCCCTGGAACGCCAAACGCTTAAGGCGTCGCTGCTGATGGGCGTGCAAGGCGTTCCGGTGTGGCTGGAGCTTGCAGACGATGCGGCGCGCCAATCGGCGCTTGCCGATGCGGCAACCACTGCCAAGGGAATGCCCGCGTACCCGTTTGGTTTCGAGGGCCGCACGAGCTTCAATGCTTTGGCTGTTGCGGGCCTGACCAAGGGCCGTGACGATAGCAAGCTGCGGCCTTGGATGGCTGACGTTCGACGTGTTCTAGGAAAGGGTGGAAACACTTACTTGAAGTCTCCTGAAGCGGCTCGTCTGCGCAAGGGGGTGATGGCTGAAGTCGACCCACTTGTTCGCAGCACCTTTCAAGGAGCCGAGCGCGATAAGCTCAAGGCCTCGTTCTCCGCGCACATGAGCCAGGTGCTGGCTGCACTGAACAAGTAAGTTGCGTACAAGTTTTCACGACAGCGGCCTTCTGGCCGCGTTGTCGTTTTTGGAGCGCGCCAAGTCGCACACGGCCAGAGTGTGGTAACTTACCACTCGATGAAGTCTATCCGCATTTCAGATGAGCTCTACCAACAGGTGCAAGGCGAAGCCCTGCTGATGAGTCGCTCAATCGCCCAGCAACTCGAGCATTGGAGCCTGCTGGGGCGTCAGCTCGAACACCATTTGTCCCGGGAAGAGGTTCACGCCCTTCTGAGGGAGCGTACCCAAATTGGCCTACCGGCGACCACAGCTCCTCCACTGGAGATTTCGCTTCAGCTGGCCCTGAAACATTGGCAAGAAGCGACGGAGTCACTACCTGTGCGACTTCGCCAGGCGTTCGCTAGGCTCTTGAAGCGGCATACCGCCCTGACCTATTCGCAGTTTCAACAACTGCCGCCGCGGGAACGGGTACAGCTGGTTCAAACGCTGTTGCGCTCGGAATGGCCGACCACCGGGCATGTTACGGCGGTTCCCGTTTGACTATGAAAATTCCAGACGCCCTATTCCACTACACCATCGGCCCGAAGTTGTCGAAGGTGGCTCTGAGTGGCCGCCTACTGCCTGCAAATATCGGCACGCCCTTTCCCGACAAGGAAAAGCCGGTGCTGTGGTGGTCGGCCAACTCCTCGTGGGAGCCTACTGCGACGAAGCTGTTGACGATGGACGGCGGTCGTACGGTTATCCGGCCGACCCTTGAAATCCTGAACCGAGATTTCGGGGCCTATCGATTTCGCTTGGACACGCGAAATCCCCGAGCCTTGCACGAAGTAGGCCTCAAACTCCTGCCGTGGGCTCGGATGGGCTTGGCCGCGCGCATATCGGCAGACTGTGTCGCACGCATGGTTGCGGCGGGTCTGGACATGGGTGCCAAGCCAATCGATTGGTGGGGGTGCCTGGAGGCAGTGCCCACCTCCCTGGAGGTCTCGGGGCTGTTGCGGCTTGAACGACTGATGGGCCCGACCTGGGTGGCTGTCGAGGGCGGACTGTCGAGAGAAGTGCAACGGCTGGCGTCGCGGCAGCCAGACCCAACAACAGCCTCTACGGGAGCGCCCAGCTAGCAGGGGACAAACCGCATCGCTATAGGGAGAATGACCCCTCTATCCGTGCAATCGCCTCGTTCGCTCTGGCGCATCGTATTCACTGAATTTAACCACAAGCGCAGTGGCCTGCCCTTGGTCATAGCCACGGTCTGGGCACTTGGCCCGTTGTTGACGCCGGACCGGCCTGGGCCCTGGTGGGTCAGCGGTATCTTCCAGGCAGCCGCCGCCATTCTCTACTGGGATTGGGGCAAACGAGTTTGGCAGGTCCGCGCCGCGCAGCAACTTCAGCTTGCCCAGTCTGCGGAGAGTGGCGCTGGCCTGCCGGATGGTGCGCCGTCTGCGGCTTCTTCGAGCACAACGGGCGAATCGTTCGAGGTGTCCGAGTCGAGGGGGCTTCCCGACCACCCGGTTTCGCGCAGTCGTCGCCGCCGCTTCAAGTGGCAGAGCCACGAAACCAGACGCTAGGTAGACGAACGGGGGGTGCGAGCTTCGCGACGACCTCGTTTGGCGGTGACAGGTTTGTCCGCCGAAACCGGGGCAGCCTGCTCCACGAAGTAGGCAAACAGTTCAACGTCGCCTACCGCAATACCCTCAGCCATGAAGCGGGTTCGTTGGTCGACGGTCAGGCTGAAGGTTTGCGCTACCTCCTGGCGACCCCAGATGCCCAGACAATATTGCAGCGTGAGGTAGGGGAGATGCAGAGCTTGCGTTTCCACCAGCTCATTGGTGGGCGCGCCTTCCCGGTCCCGAGAGTACGCGTTGAGTACAAACACAAGGGGTTCGGGTGGGGTCGCCTGCAGCTGCTGATGCTGGGCCGGTCTTGGGTTGGGCGTGCGTGTCACGGGCATGACAACGCCCAAGCGGGGTTAGCGGGCTGTGCCAGCGCGCTGGCTGCTGGGCGACAAAGGATGAGCGATAGCGTTGTGGCGGGGTGCAAAGTCTTAGGTGTAGCGACCTCGCCGGCGCTCCACAGGGCATCCACGCAAATCCGCGTTCCGCCTCGGATGGGTTACCGTCCGAGAGTTACAACGCTTCTCCGCGCGCTAACCACCATTTTGCAAATGCCAGAAGTGAGCCATGACGACTGTCCGCCAGGGACGTATCCAGCGTCAAGTTAGGTGAGTCGAAGTGGCCGTAGTCGATAAGCGCCTTGTGGGTTTTCGGCTCGACGCCTTCGAAATTCGACGCCAGGTCATCTGCAAATGCCACGGCGCCCAGTTCTTGCAGAACCTGGAGCTTCGGGTTGCATGTATCGCTGTGGCCGACGGCAACGACTCGGTCGATGGGTAGTTCGAGCGCACGCAAATTGTCCAGCCGGGCCGCGGCAAACCGAGAAGGAATAGACGTCACGCAAACCAAACTGAAGCCGGCGTCGTGTAGCGCATGGCAAGCTTCAGGGACACCGGGCAGAGCCGGCATCGTGCGCCAGTCGTCATCGCCAAAGGTTTCCATGAACTTGTCATATTCGGGCGTGCCCTTGACCATCTGCACGCCGTAGGCGTTCGCCGCATGATAAGCAGCACGCAACTTCGGCAAGACGATACCGAAGGCTCGATGCCAAACAGGCGGGTACGAGCTGTTGTAGTCAACGAGCACACCGTCTGCATCGAGAGCGATGATGGGGCGAGAACTTTTCATGGAAGCGTTCAGAAAAAAAATGTTAGCGGGATAACGCGACTTCGTCTTCAGGCAGCGCCAGTCGGGGTCGCGAAGCGATGTGTTGTCGACCCAGCATTTCGACTTCGGGCTTGGCTTTGCTGAACTTGGCCCGTGGTTCCAAAAACCGCAGTAGGCGCTCTTTGTCTACAGCCGTCAGTTGCGGTTTGATGTCATAGCCTTTGAGTGCCCCGAGCCAACCTTGTAACGTGGACAAGGCGGCCTCTGCATCATAGGGTCGAGTGACCATCAGCGGTTTAGGAAACTTGCCGCCTTTGAGCAACATCGCATACTTTTCCTGAGCAAGAACATCCCTTGCGCGCAAATAGAGACAACCCGGCGCTTCCCCTAGCAAAACCTCAATAGGCACAATGAGATTATGCGAGTTGTATCGCTCGTTAGGCGTGGCACTGAGCCAAGCGTGCGGCAGCTCAAATTTGGAGGAACGGCCGTCGACAATGGCTTTGATTTGGGGAAAGAGCCAAGGGTAGAACAACGTCATATTGATGACGACCATGTCACCCGTCTGCATGAATAGTTGCGCCACCAAGGGCATGTCTTTGGCGGACCAGCCCGGGACGGGCTCCGCATGCTTAAAGTTGGGGCGGTCTTGCGAGATGAGCTCGATAGAGATATTGCCTGTCTGGGTGTTATCGGCCTTCAAGTCGATGCCCACCAGTTTCGCGCCGCGTACGCCGCGAAGTCGGACACAAAGGTCCAGACCGCGAAGCTGACAAAATTTGTTTGCAGGAGTCAACTCAACCGATAGCGACTGTTCGAACCACGTACTGAGCATCGCCATACCCCGCTCGTCGAGCGACATGTGGGACGTAAATCTGCGTGCGCCACGGGCGTCAGCCGCCGGGTCCGTGTCGTCGGGAATGGTTTTTGAATATGCCATTTGGCTAGTGTAACATACACCGTGTGTATTTAGATGCAAGCCACCGGTGCGGCCCCCACAAGAGCCGGCGGCGCAGTCCCCTGGTGGAGACTGCGCCGCGACCCTTTTCCGCAACATAGGAGGGGTTGATGTACCCTAACGACGCCTTACGCCGGGTTTCACATAGGTGGGCGAGCCTTGAAACGTAAGCTCCTACTTCCATCAGCGCTTGTTAAGCCCGAGATTGCCGCCGTCGTCCTCGCTTGAACGCTCCTGGCAGTCGAACATAACCCTGGCACGGGAAGGACTCGAAGTCGGCCGAGTAGCCGGACGCGGTTGCGCGTCTTTGCCGTGTCGTCAACGCCGGCGCTTGGGACGCGGGGGAGGACGAGAGCGGTCTGTGGATGGACACATGAACCTGGACTACGTATAGGCACGCTTATACCGCGCCTGAAAAGTAACTGAAAACCAGAGGTGCTACCGATGCGATATCCGTGCTGCGACTTGCAGGGCAGACCCTCAGATGAAAACGCTGCGCCAGAGGGCGCAGCGTTCATGAACAGAATACCGAGCAGAAGAACTCAGTGGCTGATGAGCTGGCCGAACTCTCGTTCGGTGCACAGCAGCAGTGCGTTGGCCTGGGGATAGTCTTCGGGGTGCACGAGCAGTTCTCGCGACGAGTCGCCCCAAAACCGAAGGCCCATCTCTTGCAGTAGCGTACGGACTCGGGCGTGAACACGCTCCATGCCCGGGCGCCAGAAGCCGAACGACGTGAAGTGTTCGGGAGCGGCCAGTTGTACATAGTCGGCCGGCGGCCGCTTTTGGCGGGTACGTGACATTGCCTGTGTCTCGCGTGAGTGAATGACTCTGCGTATAGCCACAAACGCTGACGTTCTCCACCCCCCGGAAGGAAGCGGGTTCCTTAAGATACCGGGGCGCTTGAGGCCTGGCGCGGGAGCGCAACGACCAAGTTCAGACCAATATCACCGGGACTCGCCACGCGAACCACTTGGGATTTCGAGCTGAGGTTTCCCAGAGCGATTCCCACGCTTATTCTGCCCGACTCGGGTCGACATAGGGATGGTCCCTAAGCAAGAAGGCGTCGCGCGCTGGTCGTCGTGCGGGGCTTAGTTTCCGTTGTCGACGTCGTCGTCTTCATTGGGCTTGTGCACTTGCGCGGTGATAGCGCAACGCCAGCCTCCCTCGTCCTGCTTGCAATCACAGGGGACGTTGCCTTTGTCGGTAATCGACCAACCATTGAGGGCGACGTATTTCTTGAGCCGCTTTGCGGCCGCCTCGCACGCCTTGTCCGCGGACACAGGACTGACGGCTGATTGCGTGACGGGTTCCACCACGTCGCCGCCCAACGCCCAACTTGTGCTGCAGAGTGCGGTCAGAGTCAAGATGAGGGCAAAGCGTCGCATACGGAGTGGCTGCAGATTGGTGGAAGGGTGCAGGGTGTAGCGAAGCTGCTTAGCTGCGCAGGGGACGCTCTCTATAGCCGCGCAGACGTGACACTCCCAATCCCCTAAAGGGGATGGGCTTCTGAGCCTGGACGACGCCGACCTATCGAAGCGGACATCCGCTGTGCGGGGACAGGTTGCCCTGTGCCCACCGATTCGGTCTTTGTCGAAGCTGCAGCAACGCGACACGGCCTGGTGCTTTCGCAGTGCGGGACTTCTGTGTCGTGGCCCGTGTCCGGGCGACTACTGCTCACCGAGGGCCCTGCGCTGTTCATTCGCGGGGCTGCCGCCGCGTCTCGAAGAGACGCGTGGCCGGGTCGCAGATACGTGATACGACTTGCGTCAGGTACGGGTATCTGAGCAAGGCCCCAGGCCTTGCGGTTCTGATTGACACCGCCGACGACGTCGCGGTGGCAGACGAGCCCGCAGTGCGGACACGCGAAGACACGGCCCTTGGGCTTGTGTCGCTTGAGACATTTCGGGCACGTCGACGAGGTACCACGCTCGTCGCCAAAGGACACCGAAATGCCTGCTGCCTCGCCCTTCTGGGCAAGGTAGTCTTTGTCTTTTCCGTACTCCCAGCCGCTCATGCGCTGGTTGTGGCGCCGGCCGCTGTCGCGCCTGCGCACACCATGAGGGTCGCCCACGAACAGGTCACGCACGCCGAGCGCCTGCGCGGCGTTGGTAATGAGCCGGGTCGCCTTGTGTCGCTTGTCGCGCACCTGGCGCTCGCATCTCGCGGTCACCTTCTCGAGGGCAAAGTTCAGGCGGCGATACTGGCGCGAGCCCTTCTTGCACTTGGAGCGCTTTCGGGCGATTTGCCCGAGTTGCTTGTGGCGCAAACGCTTATCGGCGCGGATGCCGCGGCCGGAGACAACAACAGCATCTCCTTCGGTCGTCACGAGCGCTCCGAGGTGGATTTCACCGAGGTCGCAAGCCGCTTGAATACCTTGCTCGTGCAAAGGCACGTCGGGCAGTTCGACCGGCACATGCAAGGCGTAACGCCCACCATCAAAAACGAGTTTGACGTTGCCGAACTCTTCAGGGAAGTCGGCTGGCTTGTCAAACACCAGGCTCTTGCGGCCCCTGCCCATCGGCAGCACGATGCGGTGCCCTTCAACCGAGACCGCCTGTGCCGGCCACATCAATGGCCGGTATTTGGCCGAGCGCTTTGGATACTGTGCGCGGCGGTCACCGCCGCGGCGTAGCTCACACGCGGTTTCGACGTTGGCAAGAAACTCATGACAGACCATTTGAATAGTCTGCGAATGCAACGCATAGCGGCCCTTCGTGGCTTCTTGCAGCTGTTGCCGTTTGGGCCAAGGGGCGTGCGTTGCACGTGCCTGTGCATGAAGACTGATGCACTGCTCGTAGACTCGCGCAGTCTCGAGCTGCGCATCGCGAATGCACAGCCGCTGCGCTTCAGCACAGTTATTCAACCGAAAAATGAGAGTGCGCTGCATTTGAGGGTATAGCAAACGTAACTATACCCTGCAAACTACTAAACTGAACTATGCAGCAGGAAGAAATCGGCACCGAAGGCACCACCCGGTGGACACACTACAACACTGCGTATCACTTCGTGTGGATACCGAAGTACCGCCCGGCGCATCTTCAACGACGAACGACAGGCCGCCTGCAAGGCGGCACTGCAACGCTGCTGCGACACGCACGGGTTCAAGCTTTTGGCCGTGGAGACTGACGTGGACCATGTCCACGTCTTCGTAAGTGCGCCGCCTCGATGGGCGCCGTCAACGATTGTTGGACTACTCAAAGGGAGCAGCTCTCGTGAGCTGCGCAAAGAGTTTCCGGAACTCACGCGGTTGTGTGGCCGACAGCAGCTGTGGACTCAGGCGTATTACGTAGGCACTGCAGGTGCGGTTTCAGCCTCAATCATCCGACGATATATCACGCATTGTCAGGGTCGATGACCCCGTCAATGCGCGACCAATGGCTCGCTGTCATCCCAATCCCCTGAAGGGGATGGGAATTCCCGCTCGCACTTTTAAATGTCCTCCCCTATGAACTGCGACCGAGATGAGGTATCTCCTCGCTAGTGCACTCATCAAGGGCAAACCCTGCCTATTTGTCGTGCACAAAATGGCCGATTTGGTGCTGCGAGTCGCTATACGAAGTGCATGTCCGCCACCTTGGAGTTCACCCAATGCGCTGTATCGTTGTCCACCCCGAAGGCGACCGTTCTGTTGTGCAGGTGCTTAGCCTAAGCCGTGTACTTCGAGAGGGCCTGGCCTCGCTTGTTACGGCCACACGTTGCGTGTTCGAAGATGACAAGCACGCAGAGGCCTATGCGCTTGATTTGGCAGCCCAGAACCGGCTTCGCTATGAGGCCCCCGCGCAACCCGTAAAAATCGGCGTCCTGCGCGCCTGATTGCCGCGTACCCGGTCTGCTTGCCCTGCCACCCCAGCAGGGTTTTTGTTGTTCGGCCGTACCGGAAGGATTTCACGAGTGCCGGAGCTGAAAGGCTAAGGCATGCCGCCTAGACGAGGTTGACTCCGCACGCTCTGTCTGTGCGGCCCTTGTTGAAAGCGCCTACCCGTCATGACCACCGGTCTGAAATCCACACCCAGCCAGTCCCGTGATGGCCGAATTCGTTCGGTTTCCTGTGAACAATTTCGGGCGTCTACGGCTGCGAGTGTGGCTGTACTTGAGCTAGAAGGTGGCCCTACAGACCTCGGGCGCCGAAGCGGTCAGTTCACACAGCACAGCGATAACCTGCTGCTCGGCGACTACAAGCGGGCGGCATTCGAATTGGACGGCGTGCTGGTGCACCTGGAGCTGTACCGCTTCACGAACGATGGCACCATGACGATGTTTGTAGATTTGGACCGTTGTGTTCAACAGGCGGTTTCGCCCCTGAGCATCGCACATCGGGCCACACAAGCGCTCGGGCTGGGGTCGCTTCGCAAGAGCTGGGTGCACACTCGGGCCGAAGAACTGTTTTGGCAACGCGTGGACCCCCACGTTCTGGCTGCAAACCTGAGCTGAACCAGCGGCCAACTCGCGGGAAAACCAGTGCGCAAGGCTTATCGGCCCTTTGGTCGACAGGCCTGCTTAGCTTGCCTTGGCCGTCGGCAGTTCCGCCCAACTGGTGGTGAACGCCGGCGTTCGTCGCTCTGCGCGGGGCTTCCAGTCCTCAAGAAACGCGCTACCGGGTTGTACCCCCGCAATGGCAAGCAGTCGGTTGCTTTGGGCCAAGCTGTCCGCAGTCAGTTCGCTCCCCGTAAGTTCGTTCATGCGCTCTGCCACTAAAGCACGCTGTGCGTCGATGTTCGTCGAGGAATCCTCAAAGAGGCTACCTTGCAAGGCACTGGTGGCTTGCATGTCCAAGAGCAACACACCCGCTTTGACGTAGGCCAAGCCAGGCCGAAACAAGGCAGCCGTCAATTTTGCGGCCACCGTTTGGATGAGCTCCAGGTCATCAATATGTCGGGTGAATTGATGTCCCTTGGACAACGTGCTGCGAGAGCCATCGGACATTCGCGCAACCAGGTACACGGTGACGGACTGCACGGCCACCTGGTGCCGCTGTGCCCTGAGCGTGCATTTGTCGGCGAAGGATTTCACAGCCGTTTGCAAGGTGGTGAGCTCTTTCACAGGTTTGCCGAAGCTGCGTGAACTCATGAGCTGCTTCGGGTCGCGATGCGCGGTCTGTATCTCGAAGCAAGGGCGTCCTTGCAGCTCAGCTACCGTCTTGGCCAAGGGCGCGCCACCGGTCTTTTGGGCGACAGCCAGTGGCAGGCTCGTCAAGTCCGCAATTGTGCGAATACCCTGGTCCTGGAGCTTTCTGGCGGACGCCGGTCCAACGCCCCAAACCTCCCCCGCCGCTCGCTGCGCAGCGGAGTCCGCCAAAACGTCTCGAAGCAGCTTGGCAGGAACACCCTCTTTTTTGGCACACTCTGCAGCTAGCTTTGCAAGCGTCTTGGTGGGTGCCAGTCCGATGGACACAGGGATGCCCACCCATTGCAAGACTTCCGCACGCATCGCCCGCGCGTAGCGCAACAAGTCTTCGGGTGCAATGTGGGTCATATCCAAAAAGCACTCATCGATGCTGTAGGCCTCGACGCGCGTTGAGTGCCGGGAGAGCACACGCATCACGCGCGCACTGATTTCTCCGTACAGCTCGAAGTTCGAGGACAGCGCAACGACCTCTTTGTAGCGCGCTTGGTGCTTCACCTGAAACCAGGGCTCTCCCATGCGAATACCCAGGGCCTTGGCTTCAGCAGACCGAGAGATGGCGCAGCCATCGTTGCTGGAAAGCACAATGACGGGCTTGTTCTCCAAACGTGGATTGAAGATGCGCTCGCAGCTACAAAAGAAGTTATTAGCGTCCGCCAAAGCAAGCATGACCTTGCGACTCCCTTATACCGCGAATTGCCGTACCGCGGCGCGGACGACACCCCAGACGCGAACCGTATCGCCTTCCTGGGGCTCGATATCGCCGTAATCGGGGCTCTCGCTGGCTAGCCGAAACCCCTGCGGGCCTCGCTTGAGCCGCTTGACATAGAACTCATCATTGACCACCGCAACAACGATGTGCCCGGGCTTGGGCTTGACGGACCGGTCGACCACCAGCAGGTCGGTGTCGAAGATGCCTGCGCCCTGCATGGAGTCGCCCTTGGCACGCATGAAAAAGGTGGCTTCAGGATTTTCAACCACATGGTCGTGCAGGTTCAGGCTGCCCTCTTCGAAGGGTTCTGCATGATTGCCGAAGCCTGCAGACGCTGCAGGGCCTAGCAGCGGCAAGGTGGGCGAGATAAATGGGTGGTCTGGGGCTGCCATGTGGAACGCAAGGGTCGTCGCGTGCGGGATACGGGAAGTGTAGCGGGAACGCCTTAGTCCTTGAGGTGGCGGTGTAGCCCAAGAAGCGTTGCCACGCGCTCAAGGCAGAGGCCAGTGGCGGGGCCGGACAGTGCCACCAAGTTTTTGTGGACACAATCTTCGAGCTATTGTAAACTGCACTGACTGTAAACAAGAAATGGTCTTCCGTGACTCAATCTCTTTTCGTGGCATGGCTTGTTGCCGCCGGCGTCCTTGTCGTCGCTGAGCTGCTGACCCTGACCTTTTACCTGCTCATCTTTGGTGTTTGCGCTCTGGCAGCCGCTGCCGCCGCTCTTTTTGGCTTCGCGCTCATTCCTACGCTCGTTGTTTTCAGCGTTCTTTCGGCCTGCTCCGTTTTCGGAAAGCTTCCGCAAAGGCTGGGAAAGCGGCTGGCCCAGACGCCGGCGGTTCTGGCGAGCGACATTGGCGCCACGGTGACCGTTACCGAAGTCGCGGATGGCGGAGCTTTCCGTGTGCAGTACCGTGGGGCGCAGTGGCCGGCTGCCGTCGCAGACGAACCCTCCGCAGTAGTCACTGTTGGGCAGGAACTGCGCGTGGTGCGAGTCGAGGGTATTCGACTCGTCTGTAAGCAAAAGACCTGAGCCCTCAACTCATCGAGCGCAGTGGCGGGTCTAGATGTCCTCGCTGCGTCCCAAATCATCCCACCCTCCTCAACAGGAACCCTGAATGTTTACCGCAATTGCAGTTGTTTTTCTCATTGCCGCCATCGTGACGGTGGTCAAGGCTGTCCGCATTGTTCCGCAGCAGTCGGCCTACGTCGTGGAACGCCTGGGCAAGTATTTCGGAACCCTGGAAGCTGGCCTGCACTTTCTCATTCCCTTCGTCGACCGCGTGGCGTACGAAGTGCCGCTGCAGGAAATCCCTCTGGACGAAGGCACTGCTCTGAGCGCCATCACGCGTGACAACGTGACCGTGAGCATTGACGGCGTCCTGTACTACCAGGTGACCGATGCCCGCCAAGCGGCGTACGGAACCGCGGACTACGAAGCGGCCATCGAAGTGCTTGCCAAGACGACGCTGCGTTCGGAAGTCGGCAAGCGTGACCTGGACAAGCTGCTGGAAGACCGCCAGAGCATCAATACCGCCGTTATCTCCGCACTCGATGAAGCGGCGCTGAACTGGGGCGTGAAGGTGCTGCGCTACGAAGTCAAGGACATCACGCCGCCGGAAAGTGTTCTGAAGGCCATGCAGATGCAGATGACTGCTGAACGTGAGAAGCGCGCGCTGATTGCACGTTCCGAAGGTCAGCGTACCGAAGAAATCAACCTCGCCGAAGGCAAGAAGAAGGCGGCGATTGCCGAGTCCGAGGGCGAGCGCGAAGCGGCCGTCAACCGCGCCGAAGGCGAGGCTGCCGCGGTTCGTGCGATGGCGTCCGCCACGGCGGAAGCGCTGGAGCGTGTTGCGCAAGCTCTGCAAAAGCCGGGCGGTCAACAAGCTGTCGAGCTGAAGGTTGCCGAGCGTTACGTGGACGCCTTCGCCAACATCGCCAAGCAAGGCACGACTGTGGTGGTTCCGGCCAACATGAGTGACCTCTCGGGGTTGATTACCTCGGCCATGTCGGTGATGAAGGGCGTGGCCAAGGCCTGACCCCCATGCGCCCCGTGTTCCTTCAACGCGCAGCCCGCAGGGCTGCATTCCCCTGGGGTCGGCTGGTGGGGGCAGCCTGTGTCACCCTCGCCGTGGCGCTGACTTGTGTGACGCAGGCTCACGCCCAGCACATCGGCGAAGGCAACTCCCCGAGTTCCCTGTTTTCGATGCAGGCTACCGCTGGGGCACCGCAGAGCGGCCCGACGGCCAGCCCTTACGCCGTGACGTTGGCGGAAACCCTCGAGCTAATGGATGGGTGGGACGCCGCTCAGCCCGCCAGTGAGAACGCACGGAAAGTCATGGCGCTGATGCCTCGTCTCGCACAGACGGTCGGCAGGGCTGAGTCCTTTGGCTTCAATCCCGTTTCGGCTGCTCCGTATTTGTTCTACGTCGATGCAATGGCCAACGCGTCGCTCGGAGAACGCTCAGGCAACTGCCAGGCAGGTGCCGAGAGCTTTGGCGCAATGCTTGAGCTGTCGCCTCCCAAGGTGCGCAAAGGCTTTGGCAGCGGAGTGGACGTTTTGGCTCGGAAATACGCAAACTGCCCCGGCGCATCCGTCCGATTGAAAGACGGTGCACATCGTTGGCAGCATGCCCTGCAACTACAAACCGCGGCTGCGTCGACTGCTGAAGAGCCTGCGCGAGCCACCGGTTCGTTGGGTGACGGCACCGCAATGGCGGTGCTTGACGCTCCTCGGAGTACTAACCCGGTCGAAAGCGTCCTGCATGCGGCAGAGACGACTATCACTGACTCTGTAAGGTACTTCGGGGGCTCGGCCGTGTCGGACTGGCTGGTCGAAATGCCTTCATTCGACCCTGCGACGGAGCAGTTCAACCGCTTCTTGTGGTGGACGACATTTGCCCTGGCGTGGGTGATTGCCCGCATGGTCGTCAAGGTGGCTGGAAAAGCTTTGCGACAACTGTTGACTGCCGAGGAACCCGTGTCGCACCGGCACCCTCTCACCGGAGGAACGGTCACGCCCTCGAGCGGACCGCGTATCGCACTTCCTGCGAACACGGTTTCGACGCAACGACTGATGCACCGTCTGCGGGCCCGCAAACGGAGCCGTATGGTCCGGCACTAAGCGCCTCCAAACGTGCCGTCGATGGACAGCGGCGTCTAGGCCAGCTGGCAAACGAGCCCTCCGTATCGAGGGCTCACTCGTCGTTGGGACGACCGCGCAGGCCGTCAGGCCGTATTTTGGCGGAGGCCTGCGTGGGCGGCTACTGCGCAAGGTGCCATACAACCAAATCCAGGCCCGAGACAATGCGCGCGAGCTTGCCGAAGTCGACCTTGTCCACCGTGTCCGCGTGAGTGTGGTAGCTGGTATATCGATAGGGCGCGGTATCAGTGACCATCAGGGCAGGAACGCCATGTTCAGCGTAGACCTGGTGGTCCGACCAGTCGATGCCCGGGACGGAAGCGGGTGCAGCAACGCCCTCACTAGGGAAGGCGGCGACTTGTCGGAAATCCCCCACCGACGCTTTCACAAGGGGCGCAGCGTTCAGCGTTCCGATGAAGGCAATGAAGTTTCCCTCGGTTGGGTAGAGTTGCTTGAGGCCCGGCATGCGAGGAAATTTCTGACTGCCCGCCGCGTCGAGGAAGCAACCCATGGTCTCCAATGCAAACATGGCCTTGACGTGAACCCCCTCTTGGGACTGTAGCTTTTCGTAGACGCGGCTACCCATGAGGGGCTTGCGGAAGTACGGGGGCTCTTCGTTCACGAAGAAGGCCAAATGGATGTCAGCCCCCACCGGACTGGGTTGCGCCTTCAAGTATCGCGCAATCTCGAACAAGGCAGCGACGCCACTTCCGTTATCGTTTGCACCAGGGCTTCCGAGCGCGGAGTCATAGTGGGCGCCGACGACAACGGCCAGGTGCCGGGGGTTGTTTTTGGCAGGGAAGACCACTTCAAGATTGGCAACTTCCAGTCCGTTTGCCAAGTAAGGCATACGTCTGACCGTCAGGCCTAGCCCTTGGAGTTGCTCATTAATAAAGTGCTCGCTTCGCACAAGTGCCTCGTAATGCCGCGTGTTGTGCTCCTCGTGCGCCAGCTGGGTAACCCAGGTCAACATGCGACCCGCAGAGGCCGATTGCTCAGCGGTCAGGGGTGGCGGGCTACCGCGATAGCTGTGGCCGGGCATGCGCGTACCATAAAACAGGAGCGCACCCAGGACAACGGCGACGACCAGCGTCAGCCAGCCCGCTGCAGTAAACAGGAACGCAACGAAATTGAAAAGGTGCTTAGCCAGGGAGCTCGAAGATTTCATCTTCCGTATAGCGGCGCACAAGAGTTGGTTGGGCTGACGGGCGAGGGATTGGCCGGGGGCTGCGGCAGGCTAAGCAAAGTTCACTACAACAGGGTATGTTGAAACTGCTGTGCCGGGCCCTCACGGGCGTTTGCTTTACCCTCCCCGTTCTTGGCGTCCAAGCCTTGGAGCCTGCCATGCTGGGAGGACTTCGGATGCCAGCACTGTATTCAGCGGGCTGCCAAGCCATCGATTACCACCCGGTGGCAACGTACCAGACGCCCGGCGGACTGCGAACGGGGAAACTGGTGCTTGACCATCCGGAATTCGCTCAAGAGACGCAGGAGTCGTGCAGTTTCCGGCCGAGTGTGCGCATGCGTCCGGAAGGCTTCAACCGAGAGATGACGGTGGCCTCGGTCGAAGTCGCATACGAAGAACCGGCCTTGGCCGTTTTTGAGGTTCGTCGAACAGCTAGCGGCACTTGGTTTCGAGGTTTGGCGGACGACATCGCGTTTTGGGTTCGCTCAGAAGATGCGGGTGACCGCGCGCAATACTTCAGCTATGAGAAGGGCCTGGTACAAGCCGTGGGTACGCTGAGCGAGGCCTGCGACGACGAAGGCCACTGTTCACCTTTGCCCCATGACATACAACTTCTGGCGGACGAGGCTGGCGCCGAACGCGCAGACAGCTGCCTGGCTAACGCCTATGACTTCATGACGGAGGACGGCCCCAGCATTGAAGTTTTGCCTAATGGCAGACACGTCTACCACATTCGACTGGCGGCCTCCCTGACGGTGAAGTATGGGAAGCTGCTTCCGGCTGAACTGCGCGTGCCGACGTATGACTACAGCGGTCGCTGGACGGGGTTCTACCTCTCTCGCGGCTGCTGATTTGTCGAGGTACGTCGAGCCCAGCCCAGAGCGGAAAACGGCCTCCCTGACGGGGAGGCCGTGTTAACAGCACAAGCGTGCGCGCTACCCAGCCAGCTGCCCCTAAACAGGGTCTGCAAACAGGTCCGTGCGCGCTAAGTGCACGTCGCGCATCAGTAAGCTGCGTCGGGCGGTGCGTCCCCACCCGGGCCACCGCGGTGGCCTTCGTGCATGGCGCGCATCTTCTCCATGAACGCACGACGTTCTTGTGGGTCGAATTTTCCGTCGTGATTGGTATCCATCTCGTCGAAACGCTTGGCCGCATTGGCGAGGAACTCTTCACGGGTGATGGTGCGTTCGGGCGGACGGTGACCGTCGCCCCGCTGCTCACCAGGGGCTGGGGGTTGCGCTTGCGCCAAGCCGGCGCACAGGAGGCCGATGGCCAAGAGGGTACGTTTCATATTATTTTCTCCCGAATGGGGTTAGGTTGATGGCGAAATTCTTCCGCTCCAAGGTCTAGGAAGCAAATGAGGCGATTTAGGGCCAATATATTGAAAAGCTATGCAAATGTATTGACATCTATCGAAACAATACATATGCTAGTCTCTACTGTACATACTGATATCTAAAGAACAACGAAGACATGAAAGTTCGAATTAACTCCCAAGTAGGTCGCCGCATCCATCATGAGCTTGACGCAGCCAAGCGTCTTCTCGAAGCCATCACGCCAGCCGTGTCCGTGTATGGTGGGGCCCGGGTAAAAGTTGACGACCCCTACTACCGCGCTGCGCAGGAATTCGCTCGCGCAGTGTCGGAACTGGGGGTGTCGGTCATTTCCGGCGGGGGTCCTGGCATCATGGAGGCGGCCAACAAAGGCTGCCAGGAAGGCAAGGAGGGCACCAGCATCGGCTTGAACATCATCCTTCCGTTCGAGGCCACGCACAACGCCTACCAGGACGTGTCCATTTCGTTTGACCACTTCGCTGCCCGCAAGGTCGCTTTTTCCAAGTACGCGATGACATTCGTGGCCTTTCCGGGTGGGTTCGGTACTCTGGACGAGCTGTTCGAAGTGCTGACGCTTATCCAAACCGGCAAGATGCCGGAAATTCCGGTGCTGCTTTATGGCCGCGAATTCTGGGACGGGATGCTGGAGTGGATGGGCCGCGCCATGCTGCCACGTGGTTGGGTCTCGGCAGAAGACCTGACGAGTCGCGTGCGTGTGGTCGACTCGATACCCGAGGCTCTGGCCATCATTAGCGAGCTATTGCCCAAGGCGCCTGTGCTGCAGCCAGAAGCGTCGGAAGCCCTTGCTTAATTAGCGGTCGACCGCGGTCGGCTGCGGACTTCTGTGCGCATGCGTTTGAATGCTTACGCTGCGAGCGACATAAAAAGGGCCGTCTTTTTAAAGACGGCCCTTTTTACATTCGAGGCTCGTTGGTCCCGAGGGCTGCAGTTCGACTTGCGACCTGCTCCTCGAGACGCTCAGCTGGCCTGAAAGTCGTGGCGCAGTTGCAGGCGAAGCCCGTTCTTGCTGTACTGCTGTGGATAGCCGTCCGCTTCCAGGCGCCAGCCCTTGTCCTGGCACAACGTGTCGCAAAGCATGCGGCGCACTTGATTGACGTAGTAGGCGCCGGCGAAAGAAACGACTTCGGCGTCGAGGTCAACACACAGGGGAGCGTGAGCCATTACAAACTCCAATGAGCTCAGCAGGGTGATACATGCGGTTCTGATGCCTGCCGCAAGATGGGTTCCGAGCTGATTACCCCGGTGCTGGGGCAGAACGAAGACTTCGTCCAACACGAACTTGAGTTCGACTTGTGGCGCTCGAACGTCGTGGCATTCGTCGAAGGTCTCAGCGACGCGGTAGTCGCCCACCGGCCCTTTGACGACTCGGGGTACCCGAACGCTGACCAGCACCGTGGCGTAGCCCACCGGTTCATCGTGACCAGCTAGGTGAACAGACAACACGGCTTGGCCATCGAGGCAGTCCGTTGCTTCTTCTTGGTACACCTGGTTGCCCGTGCCGAGCTTGGCGCCACGCAAGGTCAGCTCAGAAGTGTCTTCCTGGGCTTCACGCTGGTCTTGCATCCAGCTACGCAGCTTTCGACCTTGCCAGGCGCGCGGAAGTGCTTTCAGTTCGTAGGCAGTCCCATCCGGAGCAGTCATTGCGACGGGAGCTGCGTCAGCCAAGTCCAGCAGCCACCGTTTGACGCATCGGGAGACCCGGGGCGTCGCGTTCGCCAGGAGGGCCGCGGTCGCTGCCGGAATGCCAAACTCATCGACAGGAACCAAGTCTGTCGGAATGAGCGGCGCGCTCATGGCGGACAGTTGGGTCGGGCAGGAATAGGGAGTGAACATGTGTAAAGGGGTACGAGACGGAAGCGTTGCTCGAATTGTATTGGTCACCTTAGCATCTGTAAAGGTCGTTTATCGATTCTTTCTGCTGTCGAGTATGGCAGGAGAAGCGCCCAAGAGTTCTGCAGGCGGAGCAGGGTATTCCACTCGTTGCAGGCTCACCCGAACGAAATGCCTGAAGTCGGCGTCGCTGAGGCCAGGTTGGTCGACATTGAGCCGCACACAGGCACAGAAGACGTCGGCGGATATGAGGTTGTAGGCCGGCAAGGGCGCAGGAGGCTTGGACATGCAAGAGCTTTCTGAAAGCGAAGAATGCTCTTGCGTATAAACATTTGACCAGGACGACCTCTTATGAAACGGCTTGCGCTGCTATAATGGCTGTCAATGGACCCGTACGCCCTCCTCCGCCCTGAAGACAAGACGTTTGCGCAAACCACCGGAATCAAGGTGGAAGCAGCGCCGGACTTGTTCATTGTGGGCGCGCAGGGACAGCTCGCTTGGACGGCCAAGGGCGTACAGTTCTTGCGGTACGCCTGCGAAGCCCACGGCTTGCGCTGCGCGCTCGACACTATCCAGACTCAAAAGCAGCTGATTGCTTTGGTGCTCGACATGAACAGCGTGCGCTTGGCACGACTGCGCGAGGCCACTGCCCGTTCGGTGCGCCGAGGTTCCGTGGCACCGGTGGAGCGAGACTTCACCAAGGCCGTCCTGGCGGGTAGCTTGGACGACGTGCTGGACGCGGCAGACCGCCACCAGGAATGCGCCAAGGCGGGCCCTAACGTGTTGCCGGGACGTTTTGGCTCCGGCACGCCGACCTAAGTCGGCCCCCTTCACGGACGAGGTGTTACTACGCTGTCAGCCCCCGTAGCTGACGCCAGGCATCCCTGCAGGTTAGCGGTCGGTTCTGCCTCCGTCAGTTTGGTCGGAAAACGCAAGCGCTTCAGAACCCGCCACCATAGCGCCACAGGCGTTTGGAGGTCGGTAGTTCATTCCCACGGCTGCGTGAGCAAAAGGGGAAGCCTCCGCTGCTGAGGCAGGCGGAGGCTTGAATGGGTGGATAGTCCGTGGCTTACGCTATGCGACTCGTTGAGCAACCTTGGCGACAAACTGGGTGAACGAACGGCCCACGAAGTTGTTCATGTCGCCGTTGTAGACGGCTGGCTCGAAATGCAGGTTGAGCGCGTCGAGAGCGGTCAGCACGTGGCGGTCGGACAGCCACGGACGAACCTGGTCGAACAACTCGTCGTCGCTGAAGGTACCGTCGCCGTAACGCATGCGCACACGGTCCAGTAATTCAAACTCGACTTCTTGTAGCACCTGCGGCGCGCCAATGGTCTGAAAATCGTGCCATTGGTAGAGTCGGAATGCACGGCGCTTGGAGCCGTTCGAGGACTCCCGTAAAACGTCGAGCTTGTGTTGGAACCAAGCCCTCATCTCGCGAGTCATACCGTCACGCATTTTCCAGGACTGGGAGTCCTCGAGCAGCGTGTCGTAAGCCGCCTGGTGAATGGCTGCAAAGCTCATGGGGCGCAGGCCGCCATGAACTGCATTCCAAAATACGCCTGGATAGTGGCAGGCTTGTACCAGCACGTCCCAGCACTTGCAGCCTTGTTCGAAGGCAATGTCGTCGAGCTCGGGGCTGCCTTCTTCGAACTCGTCTTGCTTGACGCTCAATTGCGCGAGTAGCGCGGGTGCACGCTTTTTCAGGTAGTCCCCCAGGTCGAAGACGGCGTCCGTGTTCAGCCTAGTGGTCTTGGCAGACTGAGCCAGGGCGGAGCGAAGAAATGCTCCCAGTCGCAGGCGGTTGGCCGGCGTGTCCTGCAGTTCGTAGACGCCACTTTGCTCGTGGTAGATGGCTTCGAAGAACGAGCCGACCGGCGACCAAAAGCGGTCGACCCCGATGAGTGAGGCGAAGGCCCCGAACGAAGTCGACGTGCGCAGTCCATGCATCAGCTGGCTGGCTTGGAAGCTCGCCGCTTGGATGATGGGGATGACTCGGCATCGGGCGCCTTCGCCAATGGATTGGTGGCTGGCAAAACAGGTAGTGTTGAAATCGCCCACAGGGCCTCCTATGTATCAATGACCTGCCTGGTGTAGAGACGGCAGGCCTAGCCAATACGTGATGCAGGAGTGACCTCCCGGAGCATCGCAGTCGGGAGTTCACGCTGGCGTGGTCAGGTGTTGAGCTTCGGCACGCGCAGCCCTCAGGTCCGTTGACATCGACCCGGGCGCACAGGCTTCAAGCGTGTCTACGACGAACGGCTGAAGCGCACCTCGACGCCCGTAGGTGCCAGCCCATCCATCAATGGCTTCGATGCGGGCAGTGGCCCGCACCCGGTCGCATAAAGCAAACTTGGCGCTGAACGTCGACAAGGAATTGCTCGCGCTGGAGACGGTCGCCTGCCGTTCGGGCGCGCTTCTCGGCCAGCCATTTCAGCGCCGACGCATAGGGTTCATTTCCAGGTAGACCTGTGCAGCGACTCGTTCCTCTGCTCGGATGCGCGGAGAGCGCCCCAATGGGGCCCTTCTAGGCGAGGTTACAAAGGCGGGGCCAGCAGCGTAGTAACACCCGCAGCCAAAGAAAAACCACGACCGAGGTCGTGGCTTATGAACGAGTCAGAAAGAACGTTTAGTCCTCGACGTCGAAGAGCTTGCACACGAGGTACAGGCGTTGAGCGAGTTCAGGCAGGTACATGCTGACCAGCTGGTTCACTTGCTTGAGCGGCTCCCCCGGGCGGAAGTCGTCGTTGAAGTGTTCGCGGTAGGCAAGCATCACGCGTTGACGAAGCTTGGTGAGCTTGTCAACGGCGGTGATGCGGTCGATGCGAATCCAGTCTTCGACTTCGCTGAGTGCGAACTCGATGTTGGCCGAATTGCGCCAAGCACCGTGAACTGCGCTCGAGTCGTTGAGCAGGAGATTGCAGAAAGCAAAGTTTGTCTGATGGCCCATGACGGGTCTCCAAAGTGGTCCTGTGTGGTATAGCGACTGCTGAAAGCAAGCAAGCCCGAAGACCCTGTCCCGGGTTTGGCGGCTAAAAACGAAGAACTAGACCTTCGTGCACGCTGTTGTGCATACCACTTGAAGGAGCCTTCGCTTTGATGAAGCCCATTGCCGCCGCAGTTCTGCTGCTGGCCACCTTTGCGTCGACCGCCGCGCTGGCCGACGACCAAATCCACCGCCTGAACAACGAGGTTTATGTACGCATCGGTGCCGTCGAAGCACAAGACACCGACGATATGCCTGCGTTCACGCCGGCGAGCAGCTCCGGTACCTCAAGCAGCAGCACTACGGGTCTGATTGGCCCCAACCAGGCCGGCAGCGGGGCTGCGCTGCAGGGTACCGTCGGATTTCGACTCCAACCCGGCGGCCACGGTTTCATGGGTGAGGTACAGACGACGCAGATTTCGTCGTCGAACTTGAAGACCACGTACGTCACCCGTGGCACGGACAGCTCCAGCTCCGGCTCGACCACGACGACCACCAATTCGAGCGTCAAGTTCGTTCAGAAATTTTCGGAGAGCAACACCTTCGTCAATCTGGGCTATGGGTTTGCCTTTGACGGTGACGGCATGCAGCTCACCCCGTATTTCACGTTCGGCGATTACAGCTCCAAGGACTCCTACACCGGCTTGACCGCGTCTGACGGCTACGTCCGTGACAGCTTCAGCGCAGCATACTTTGGTGTTGGACTGCGACATCAGATTTCCCTGACACCAACTTGGGGGCTAGAGGCCGATGTCGCCTATGAGCATCTCAACTTGAAGTGGGAAACAAGCAATTCGTGGGCACAGGATGTGTCGCCCTGGAACGACAGCACGCCTCAGCGTCGTGCCGACGGCATTCGCCTCGGCCTGACCTTGACGCAGCAAGTTTGGAAGAACCTGAGCGCCACTTATGGCGGCTACTACCACCAGGTCTCTGCCGCGGGAACGACCGTCGCTGACACGACGAGCGGCGTCGCTGTGGCGGGCCCCATCACGCACAAGGCCGGCACGGGCGGCGTTGCTGCCGGCCTGGCGCTCGCGTTCTGACGCTAGCCACAGTCCCCAGCATTCCCCTCTGATTGCCGTGCAAGGACCCTCACTTCCCGGTGGGCCCGACGCACGGCGATTTCATTCGTACTTGTCCTACACCTCACCATGCCTTCGACTAGCTCCAAGTCAACCACTCCGAAATTGAGCAGTCGCTTGGTGACGACAGGGCTGCGCCGGCTGCTGGTGGAGCGTCACGGTGACGCGGGCTCGCTGGAGCGAGAGTGGGCCGTATTCTTTGAGCTGCCAAATGGTACGGGGGCTCGTGGCGACACGCGCTACGTCGATGCGTTCGCGCTGAATTTGTGGCCATCGAAGAAGTTCTGGCGCGTGGCCTACGAGCTGAAGTCCAACCGCGCGGACTTCCTGCGCGAGCTGGAGATGCCCCATAAGCGCCAATGGGCGTTTGATGTCTCCAACGAATTCTGGTTTCTCTGTGCTTCGGGCGTCGCCAAGCCGGAGGAGGTTCCCGAAGGTTGTGGCCTGCTGGTTGCAAACGAAGACCTGACGAAACTGCGAAAGGTCAAGCCAGCGCTTCAACGCCAGGCAAAGGACCTAACTCCGCAGGACGTGGCCGCTTTTGCTCGCAAGTCCGTACAGCCTTTGGATTTGCTTTTCCGCTATGCGGGACAAGAATTGGATAGTGCAGGGCTGGCCCGTTTGCTCGATGAGAAGATGGACGACCACACCCGAGCACTCGTGGCGGAACGCGTGCAGCGAGATGTCAGCAATCAGGTCCGTGCAGTGACCTCCGCATTGGCAGGGTACGCCCGCGACATGCGTGAAGCCGGTATTGAGCCACCTGCTTGGATGGTAACGGGCAACTTGTCGGGCGATGCCGTGTGGGACGCCCATAGCTGGGCCAAACGCGAGCTTGTGACCAAGACAGGCATGGACGCGATTTTGGTGGCTCAGAAAGAAACCGACCGCGTGCTGCGGGAGCTTCAACAGGCCACTGACCGTGCCCTGCAGGCTCGTGCTGCGTTGGAGCGCCTATCGCCGGTCACGTACCTCCCCACAGGGTCCGATGGTCGCGGCACTCCGACCGGTGAACACGACATTCTGTAAGGCTCGGCTGCCGGATAGCAGGCACACGGGCACCGCCGAACTCTGCCGTGATGCGTGGCGGCCAGCAAGAGGTTCTCCCCCCTTTCTGGACAGGCTTACCAGTCGTGTGTGTCGGCCATGAGTGCCCGCAGCGATTGCCAGACGCAAAGAGCCGCTTGCAAAAGGCCTGCGCCGACCAAGCATTGCGCCAAGGTCAGTCCGAAAGTGCCTCCTAAGGCCAGTTGGGCTACGGCACCTACAAAAAGCGTTGTTGCAAGAGTGCGGGAGATTGACGAAGCAGTACGGGAGTATCCCGCGCAGTGCTGCAGTGCGCGAGCATCGGCTTGTGTCGTAACCGTGCTGGCTTGGCGAATCGCAACAAAACGCCAGGCCTGAGCCATCGCAACAATGACGGCTCCGACAGCAGGCATGGTGGTTGCACACAGCACCAGTCCTGCACAGCAAGCGAGCACCAAATGCTGATAGGAACTCAGCAATGCGTTTCGTGTAGGTTGTCGAACAGGTGGTGCCTGCATGGTCGTATGCGCCGTTCGTTCGGATACTCATCCGTCAAACCCCTAGGGTATCACCAGGAGCCACCATGCCCAACAGCAGACTGCTTGCTGCAAAGAACCGGTTGAAGCAACTTGACGCCTTGCGACCGCCCCCACTTGGCGCGCTCAACGCCATGTCAGACGCCCTGGGGTTGGAGTTGCCGCACTCGTTTAGACAAGTTTGTGACTTCTTCGATGGCACGGGCATCACTTCGCAAGCGCTCCTTGCCGTGCGGGCTGACGAGGACCCTACTGGCATCGCGGAACAGACGGTTCGATACCGGGAAGAGCTCGCCCTGCCCCAGGGCTGGCTCGTCCTCGCAAGCGCTGATGACAGCGTCTGGCTGTTGCGTTGCAGTCAGGGCAAGAGTTCCCACTCCGAGGAGGTCTGTCAAGTCGCGCGGCAGGCTTTGGCCGCCTGGATACTCGGTCAGTCCGGCGAAGCAACACGAACTTGGCCAGATTACCTGACGTTCCTGGAGGACGTCCTCCGTCAGGAAGAAGCGCAGCGTTCCCATCCCGAGCTAGCCTGAAACGGAAAACGCACTCTGTCCTGTTGGGCAGAGTGCGAAGGGAAAGCGGGTGCCTGCGGTGCGCTTGCACCGAGACGTGGGCCTATTGGGGGTCCTTAGCGCGGTTTCGCAGGACATGTTGCAGGAGCGGCAAGAGTCGGGACTTGACTTCCGACACGTGCAACTCAAGGAACATGTCCGAAGGCTGCTGGCGAACAAACGGCACGACGACGTCGTCATGAAACGCCTTGGCTTGCGACTTGGATTGCCAGCGCCCGGTCGTCTCATATCCCTCGTCCAGGTCACGGTGCAGCAGGACGTTCCATGTCTTCAGCATCGCGGTCGGTACGAGCAGTTCGTGCACTTCCTCGAGTTCTTCTGGCTTAGCATAGAGCAGTGAAATCGCGGGGGGTGCGTCCGTGACAATCGCTTCCACCCAGCCCTGCGACGCCATCAGCATGCGTAGCTGGTCCTTCAAAATCACAATCTGCGGGGTGTGACCCAGCGTACCGTCATATTGTCGGGGCTTGGCCGCTTCGGTGACCAGTTCCGTGGCAATGCCCGCCAGTTTGAGGTCGCAAAACAAGCTCGCGGCCGACACCGATTTGCCAACTCCGGGGCCGGCCCATAGGCAGATGTTGAGTGTAGTGAAATTCGGAAAACTCATGGGTTGACTCGAGTTGCGAGAGCGTTACGCCGCGATGAGGCGGCCACGGCGGTCTTCACCGAAAAACTTGGCTTCAAGCCGGTAGATGCTGACGGCCAATGCCTCGGCGTCTTGCTTCGATGGCATCAACTGTTCGTCGCCCCAACACACGAGGTCACACGGAACGGGCAAAGACAGGAACCAGTGCTTGTGCATGTGTTCGGCATACCGGTCTCGAAAGCAGCTCTCGCCGACTTGATAGCATGAGATGTCGTAGAGCAGGCAGAGCACTGCATTGAACATCGCCGGGCGGTGGGCTTTCACCCATCGCAGGGCTTCAATACCCTGCTGCTCGGAGTCGACCTCTTCCGTGAGGTATCCGACGAGAGCAGTCTCATCAGCTTGGGAGAGGAAGTGGAGTTGTTGCGTACAGAAAGCAGTCATGTTGGTTTCAACAAAAGTTGGCCTGCTTGGTATAGCGATGAAGATATTATGTAGTTTACATCAGCTTCTGTAATTTGTCCATGACCAAAAGTGACGCTACCTCGTTTTGTCGGTGTTCGTCGTGTCACCGTCGACAGATAAAAAGCAAAATCAGGCCGCCCATCACCAGATAAGCCCAATCAGGAAAGAGCCTGACGCCATCGAAATCAAGCAGGGTAAGGATTGGGTGCTTCTTGGCGAAGCGTGCAGCGACCCGACGCTCTTGTTCGTCCGTCACACGCTGCCTCGCGAGCGTGCAGCGATATCGGCCAACAGGCTCTGAGCGTCTGCGGGCGCAACACCCGCTTTCACCATCAATTGATAGTGGAGCTTGAGGTTGTCAAGCAAGACCCGTGCGGCCGTTGCCAAAGCCAGGGCCTCGCGGGTCTCCGCGGTCAAGCCCTTGTCAGCCAAGTCTTGACTGAACTTGGCCATGGACAGCACAACGGTTCGCCGTGCCTTTTCGTCGTCAAGGGGTACTTCGCCCAACTCAAGCGGGTCGCCCTGCTCGAGTTCCAGGAGCAGAGTATGGATATCGTGGGCGGTAATGGGCATGTGCGAGGCTCCGGATGTAGGAGCCTCGTGTAGCCAGTGCGGTCTATCTTATTTCGGGGGTGGGTACCGACACGTAAAAGCAATCAGGAAACAAAAAAGGCCTCGCGCCTTTTCGGCGAGGCCTTTCTGGAGTCACAGACAGAAGTTAATGACGACTAAGCGGCGAATTGCTCTTTGGTCGCACCTTCATTTACCCGGGCCTTGAGCCAATTGGGCATTAGACCCCGGCCAGACCAAGTCGCGCCGGTCTGCGGGTCGCGGTATTTGATAGGCGCCTTGCTGCCCGTCAGAGGCGAGGTGCTGTTCGCCGTGCGCGCCGCGCCGCCTGGCAATCGCACGAGTTTTCCTAAGTCCTGAACCGTCAGGTCGTATGTTCGCATGATGTCCTTGATGCGTGCGACAGCTTCCGCGCGTTCGGTCGACCGGACTCGCGAAATCTCTGCATCCAGGTTTGCTTTCTGGGAAAGGAGGTCTTGGAGATTGCTCATAGCGGGAGGTGCATATGAAAAAGAGGAAGCCGAGTATACAAGACTTAGGGAGCTGTGGCCACCAGGATGGCTACACGCCGCAAGCGACTTACTCACTTTATTGAATTCATGTCGAATTTGCTTCCTTTTGTCCTGCAGCTCGCCTCGCCTCTGGCCGATAGATTACTTGTAGACGCGGTTCGAGAATTGGCTCGGACACATCACGCCCCTCCGTGGGCCCGCGAAGACTTTTCAATCCTCGACGCGACCCGGTATCTTCAACGGGCTTGTTCGCAGCACGAACAAGGAGCAGGTAGCACGTATCTGCTAACCGCCGCTACTGGACGGCTCCTGGGCGCAGTGCGTAGCGCCAATCGAGATTGGGCGCACGGCAGTTTTCAAGCCGAATGCTGGGTTCGGCCTACGGAACATCGCAACGGCTACGCACTGCAAGCGCTGCAGTTGCTGGCACACCGGGAATATCGCATCGGAATGCGCCGACTCGAAGTCATGCTGCCGGCGGACAACATCGCGGGTGTTCAATTAAGCCTGAAGCTAGGTGCCAGACAAGAAGGCCGACTACTCAACAGGCTGCTGCTGGCGGGACAACGGTACGACGCACTCGTGTTAGGGGTTTGGCTGCCGCAGCTATTACAGCCACCTGTGGCCGCGAACCCTGGCCAGAACTACGACCAGTCTGAGACCCTGCAAGCACAGGGCTAACGGTCGACACGCCTTATCCCTGTGCAGCGCTTGTCCTAGGCTGGGCTGAGCGCGTCTTGCAGCACTTGCACGGCATCCGTAACCCATGACGAGGGGTTCGAAAATGACTTGCTCATCCGCAACGCCCATTGTGGCGACCCGCCGGGGCCGGGCTCCACGAATGCCAAGACGTCTGGGAGTTGCGCCAGGGGCTCTGTCGCCGAGTGTTGTTCCCCCGCAAGAGCGGATGTGGACGCCACGCGGAGACGGACAATGGGGGCCAACGCGGGGTCCCGATGCGTCACATCGAGGTAGAGCCCCAAGGCGCCTCGGACCGCCATTTCGGCAAAAAACTTCAGTACATAGGTGGCCTTTGCGCTTTCTCCGACCTGTGCGTGGTCTTGGAGCGATGCACAATACCCATTCTGTACCAGCCCCGAACAGCTCGGAGACAATGGCGACCACTCGCCCACGGCAAAGCCGGCGTCAACAAGCAGGGCTCGAATGAGACGACTTGCAGCGAGCATCGTCGCTTTGAACGCTACTTCGTCCAGCAGCTGTGCCACCTCCAAACTGGGGCGTGCTTGAGTCGAGTGCGCGAAAGGCGAAGACATGACCGCTCATTCTAATAGTCGAGGCACTCAACTTTAAAGGCTGTGCACAAAGAAAAACATCGAGAGTCGGGTGGCCGCCGATGTTTTCAAACAAATCAGGCACAAAGTCTCAGTGAACCCGTACCAGCTTGAGACGGCCCCAGCGCAAGCTGGTCGCGCATTAAACGCGCGGCCGAGCTGCTCGACGTACTGGAGGTCCCTCCTGTGCTGGCAGCCGTCGTCACCTCCGTAAGCGGTGCTGAGCGTGTCTAGGGCTTGCGCCTTCTCACGACGTTGCATGGCGCGAAGACCCCTGCGCAGACTGCTCGTCAAGTGTTCGTCTTAGAGCGCCGTGAGCGCAATCCGGCGACCGTCGCGAGTGCTTCAGGTAGGCGTCATGTTTCCTCTCGAAAGACACAGAAATCACTGTCCAAGGGCAGAGCTGGCTTTGTAAAGCGATTTGAACGCAAACGTCGTTCATCTGAAAACGAGACACCTGTGATTGCCAATTTACAACTGCTGATGTATACTCGGTTTCATAGGTCCATGGTTGGATGGACTCTTTTAGAATCGCTCCGAAAAAGGAACACAGGTGACCCCCCGCACTAATAAAATCATTCTGCTCGTCGCCGGCATTGGCCTGGTCCTGTGGTTGATGCTCTCCGCCATTAAGGTCGTGCGCACCTCTGCAGACGGCCTGCACCTGTCGGCCGGCACGGACACGGTCTCGCATACCCAACTCCTTACGGATGCCAAGGCTGGCCTCATTCAGTCGGCGCTTATTGGCCCGACGGGCGTGACGGCTGTCTACAAGACGGGTCGCACCGTCAACGTCAATCCGGTCCCGGACCCCTACCTGGTGTCTGACCTCTACAAGGCGGGTGTCAGCGTCGAAGGCGCTGCTGTCAAGGTCGAAGGCGAGTCCGGCTGGCTCTGGCAAGCGCTCCTGGCGTTCGGTCCGATGCTGCTGCTGGGCGCTGTGTGGGTGTACTTCATGCGCCAACAGACCGGCAAGGGCGGTGGCCCGATGGGTTTCGCCAAATCGAAGGCCAAGGTCAAGCGTGGTGACTCGGAAGGCGATGTTCGCTTTACCGACGTCGCTGGTTGCGATGAAGCCAAGGCCGAAGTGGCCGAACTCGTGGAGTTTCTGCGCGACCCCGCCAAGTTTCAAAAGCTGGGTGGCCGTATCCCGAAGGGCGTGATGCTGGCAGGCCCTCCGGGCACCGGCAAGACGCTGCTGGCCAAGGCCATTGCGGGTGAGGCCAAGGTGCCTTTCTTCAGTATCGCGGGCTCGGACTTCGTCGAGATGTTTGTCGGCGTCGGTGCAGCTCGTGTGCGTGACTTGTTTGAGAAGGCCAAGGCCTCCGCTCCTTGCATCGTCTTCGTTGACGAAATTGATGCCGTGGGCCGTTCGCGCGGCGCAGGCACTGGCGGCGGCAACGACGAGCGGGAGCAAACGCTTAACGCGATGCTGGTCGAGATGGACGGCTTCGACAAGGACAGCGGCGTCATCGTGATGGCTGCGACGAATCGTCCTGAAATCCTGGACTCTGCCCTGATGCGTCCGGGCCGTTTCGACCGCCAGGTCTATGTGAGCCTGCCCGACGTTCGTGGACGGGAACAAATTCTGGACGTGCATCTGCGTAAGGTGCCGGCAGGTATCGACGTGGACGTCAAGGTTCTGGCGCGGGGCACACCGGGCATGTCCGGCGCTGACCTGGCCAATCTGGTCAACGAGGCCGCTCTCTTTGCGGCTCGTCGCGGCAGCCGCCATGTGCAGATGGGCGACTTCGAGAAGGCCAAGGACAAGGTCTTGATGGGCGCGGAGCGAAAGTCCGTGGTCATGCCTGAAAGCGAACGTCGCAACACGGCGTACCACGAAGCCGGCCACACCGTGATTGCGCATCTGCTGCCCAAGCTCGACCCGGTCCACAAGGTGTCCATCATGCCGCGTGGTCGTGCGCTTGGCGTGACGGTGCAGCTGCCCGAGGGTGACCGCTACAGTACCGACAAAGTGCGACTGGAGAACACCATCGCGATGCTGTTCGGTGGCCGAGTTGCGGAAGTGGTGTTCATGAAGGAAGCTACGACGGGGGCCAGCAACGACTACGAACGGGCTACAGCCATTGCTCGCAACATGGTCACTCGCTGGGGCTACTCGGACGTGCTTGGCCCGATGGTACTCGTCTCCAACGAGACCGACCCGCAAGCGGGGCAGTTCATCGCACCGGAGACACTGCGTGAAGTGGACCAAGAAATCCGTGGCCTGCTCAAGACGCAGTACGACCGGGCGACGGCGCTGCTGACGGAACACGCTGACAAGATGCACGCGATGGCAGCGGCACTGCTCGAATGGGAAACCATCGACGCCGACCAGGTTCAAGACATCATGGCCGGACGGCCGGTGCGCCCGCCGAAGGTGCTCGAGACGGTAGTCCAGGCTCCGCCGACGCCGCCGGCAGACAACGCAGGTGCCGTAGCTCCCGCCGCGGCCTGAAATCTGAAACCTTCAGCGCGCCTGCGCCTACGACGCCCCCACGCAACACGCTGGGGGCGTTCTTCGTTCAGTCTCGGAAAAAGACTCACTACGGTATCCTGTCACCTCGAATCCAAGCTCAGCACTAAAATGCAAACAGAAACTCCCGAGCCCGCACTTCTCGAAGTGGCTTTGATGATGCGTGAGGTTCACGAACGGATGCTGGACGCAGCGCTCGGACATAGCCAGACGGCAGGAACCTGTTTGTACAGCTGTTTGCTCCTGCGAGAAACGATACAGCGCTTCACCTCGTTCGAATGTCGGGTGCGCGGTGGTGACGGCAGTAGCTCCGGCTATCGCGACCAAAGTGGGCGGATGCATGGCCACTATTGGGTGGAAGCCCACGGGGGCACGCAGCACTATGTGGTGGACATCACGGCTGACCAATTTGGCGGCAGCCGCGTCACCTTGCTTGAGCTCGCCGCCAGCCTGGAACGCTACATTCCAGGAGACCAAGCAGAAATCGACGACCACGTTCGACAGTGCCAACACGACATGGCTTGTGCAAACAACTCGTAGGTCTTGGACAAGGCCCTTGTTCGAGCCGGGTACTCGTTGGCGTACCTCGACTCGATAAGAGTCTTAAAGACGTGACTTAAGGACGGTACAAGTTCGGTGTTTTCAGTGACTTGAGCTAAAATGCTAAGATAAAGGTGTTTGCTACACGATTTGCTGTTAGCCCTAAAAGGAAACAGCATATCGCACAGGCACTCGCCTTTCCCTTAACCGGTTCTCCCGCTCCTTTTCATAGCCTGCAGAGAACCCCTGCCTCAAGGTGCACGAACGATGCAGCCGCTCCACAAATATGAATTGACCGTGCGAAGCATGGTCATTCTCAGCGAGAAGCCCAACAAGGGTCTCGAAGCCATCGAAGCGGAAAATCCGCATCAAATGAACCGTATCAAGGGGTTCTTGCCTGACGGTACTGCCGTTCTCGTGGCGCAACGCCCCGGACGCGGTGGGATGGACTTCACGAAAATCATGGGCGGCAAGGTCTACGCGGTCGCCGCCGACGGCGTCTCGCCCGTCTACGAGAAAAAAGACGGCAAGCCCACCAAAGTCCAAAAGCTCGAAAACGGCTTGCCGTTGTACTCGTCGAGCGGCTTCTACCTTCTGTCCAGCCGGGAATATCCGGCGCTTGAGATGCTGGAAGGCTACACCCTGCTGCAAAGCAAAGGCAGCGTCACCTGGCTTGTAACGGAAGCCCAGCTCGCTGCTGCGAGCCAGTCGGACCTGACCAGCGAACTCGATTGGGACCTCTTGGCCATGGAGCTGGAAGCGGCGCTCGGCGATGAGTACAACCTGGCCGCGAAATACGATGCTGCGATGAACAAAAAGCGTCTGCGCGGTATCGAACGGGCGCAGCAGACGGCGGAGGATGATGGCGAGCCCTACACCGGCATTGCTTTCAAGGAAGTGCAAGTCAGCAAAAAGGACGGCAATCCGTTCGTCTACTTTGCATGGTCGTCCAGTTCTGGCGCAAAGGCGCAAGGCGCCATTACCCGCCAGCAAGAGGTCTCCGATGACCCAGCACGCCCCCAGACTCGCTATTTCGATGCGGCGGAAGCCATGGGTACGTTCACGGCCTCGCCGGACTTCAAGGCGCTCATGGGCGAACTCTCCGCGGGTCACGACGTGAAGTTCGGCTGGGTACAAGGCCATGTCATGCGAACCAGCGTGTCGTTCCGTCGTAAGGCGGAAAACGTGTTCGCGGCGCCGATGGACAAGCAGCAATACGGCGATGCAGTGTACATCCAAGCCGCCCTGAAGCAGTGGACCAAGGGCCTGCTGTCGGTGATGCACTCACAGCACCCCAATTTCCCCGCGGCGGACTATGACGCGCACCACTATGTCGTGGCCTGCCGCCAAGCCGAAGTGGGGATGAACAAGGTGGGCGATAAGTGGACGGCCCCTCAAGGCGTCGGCTACGACTTGTCCAAGGTCTTGCTGGCCTGACGCTACCCCGTCGCCGAAGAGAGCCGCTCACTTGGAGCGGCTTTCTGCGTTCTGGCTGGCCGAAGCACCAAAGGTGACCGTCCCGAAAGCCCTCTGCACGAAGGCATGGCGGACAGTACATTCCCCCTAAAAATTAAGGGCTTTTGCCGCTAGGCATGGTCCGGCTCTTGCTCGTTGTTACGCATTGCGCCGCTCATGCCGCTGCGCGATAGTCCGTCTAAAGAGGTGCACGAAGTCAGTGACTAGGAGGAATGCAACAGTGGCCGGAAACCTGGAAAGCCGAATCTCTGAGCTCGAGACAGAGCTCGAAGACACCCATCGACGATTGACATACACCCGGCGTTGGTGCCTGGAGAGGCTCCAGCGCATCAAGGTTTGGGCGGACACCCTGCCCACCGAACATCGCGACCGCTACTACGAACTACTGGCGGCGGACTCCCCTGAACCCTGAAAGACGCACTAGCGACAGTGTCCTGCAACCCCTGGAAGTGGCCACTACCAGGTGTCCCGTCCTAGCGGGACAACGCAGTCATTGGCATGGAACGGTAGCTTGTCAGGGACCGTTGCGTCGCACCAAGTTGAGCGGCCACGTCCGTATCCGAAACAAGGCTCCGCTCGAAACCAAAGGGCATTCGCAACGTCGCGTCCGTCAAAATCAGTAGTTTGCCGTGTAGTTGGTGCTGCAGCCCGCTGTCGAAGTACATCACTGCTTCGCAGCCGGGAAACCGCGCTTCCTTGTATTCGTACAAGGCGCGCCAGTCCTGAATTCCGTTTGAATCGATGACGACGAGGGCCTGCTCTTGTCCCTGAGGCGTGAGCAAGTGTTGCGTCGCCGTACCCCCATCGTCGAAACACGGCCCCAGGGCGGTGTCTACTAAATCCCGTAGCACTGAACGTTCATACGCCCACACGTGGTATTGGTTCGCGGTGTCGACCAGTCGAGCGGGCGCGGGGAAAAGTTCAAACCCAGCGTAGCCTGGCGCCACCGCACGCAGGATATCGGCCAGTTCCTCTCGTCGGTCGAGGGGACTTCGGTCGATTCGCTTGATAGAAAGCCACAACCCTTGTCCTAGGGGGTTGGGCTGGGGGTCCTGGCTCGCAAACGGATTGACGGCGACTTGGTGCGTCTTGCTGCGATAGATGCGGTCTTGTTGGAGCTTTCGCACGACATGTTTGGCGCGGGCCTTTGTCAGGCCCAAGTGTGTCATGTGGTACTGGTAGCGAAACACCTCGAGAGGATAATGGCCGCGCTCGAAAGCAGTATCAACAACAAGCATGTCGGTTTAGCACCCGGTTTAGGTGCGGAAACGGAGTTCCTTTAAGTTTACCGCATATTTGAGTTGCGCTCGCGCTCTGACCGAGAAACCGAGCCCGGGGCCAACACGCTGTCTTCACTCACAGCGCCAATACCTGAAACCGAGCGGTCAAAGTTCCAAGATGCTGAGCCTGGTCGCGCAAGCTCTGTGCTGCAGCGGCGGCTTCTTCGACCAGTGCGGAATTTTGCTGGGTGGTCGCGTCGAGGGCTGCGATAGCGCCGTTGACCTGGTGCAGGCCCGCGGCCTGCTGCTGTGAGGCGGCGGAGATGTCCCCCATCAGCGATTGAACCTTGTCGACTCGCTCTCGGGCCCGCTGTACGGCAGAGGTTGCGCCTTGTGTCTTGGCGACACCCGCCTCGATTTCCATCAAAGTCTGGCCAACGACTTCCTTGATTTCGCGCGCCGAATTGGCAGTACGTTGCGCGAGTGCGCGAACTTCCGTGGCAACCACCGCGAACCCTCGCCCTTCGGGGCCCGCGCGAGCCGCTTCAACTGCGGCATTAAGCGCCAGGATATTGGTCTGGAACGCAATCGTGTCGATGAGCGCGCTAATGTCCGAGACCTTCGTACTTGCATCATGAATTCGCTGCATGGCGTGTTGAATGTCATGCATGGTGGTTTCCGCATTGGCGGTAACGACCGAGGCTTGCTGGGTTTCATTCACAGCCAGTTGACTTGCCTGCGCATTGTTGGCGACCGTTGCAGAAAGTTCTTCTACTGCGGCAGCACTCTCTTGCAGGCTGCTTGCTTGACTTTCTGTACGAGCAGACAAGTCCAAGTTGCCGGCCGCGATTTCGCTCGTAGCGGTCAAGACGGAGTCAGACACCTGCTGGATTTCGCCGAGCACACTTCCCATGCTTTGAGCCGTGGCGTGAATCTGCGTGATGAGCAATCCCAGTTCGTCGCCATTTTCGTCGGATGTGCGCAAACGCAAGTCGCCCCGCGCCAGTTGCGAGACCAAGCTGAGCGCCTGCTCCAACGGAACGGTTATCGAGCGACCGATTCGCCATGCAAGCAGGCCCGCCAATAGCGCACAAGCCAGTACGGCGCCGACGACCAGTTCACGCTCCTGTTCGGCCTGGTACTGACTGTCCCGGGCAAGAGCGTTGGCTGCCTGCTGAGCGCTTGCGACGACGTTATCGACCGCGGCCAAGTAGGCGTTGGCGGCTTGCGCGACCTGGGTATCGAACAGCTGACTGCCTTGGGTAGCACCGGCGGCCTGTTGTTCGGCCAAAGCAGCTTTTCGGGCAGTAGTGTAGATGGTACGCAAGCTGGAAGCCTGAGCGTAGGCCTCCTTTTCAGGCGAACTGGCCAAGTAGGGCAACAATGCCTTTTGAGTCGTGTCGATTTGTGCAGACGTGGCCTGCATATCGCGGCCCAAGGCTTTGCGCAGGTCGCTGTCATTAGAAGACAGCGCGACTTGGGTGCGGATGGCGTTTTGATGAATAGCGCTCAGCCATTGCAGCGCGATATCCCGTTCTTGCTGGTTGCTAGAGAGAACTTGCGCTGTTTTCTGCGACGCAATGTTGCCTTGCCAGATGAGTCCGGCGGCGACGCCTGAAAAGCCTAAGGTCAACAGACCAAAGGCACCTGCGAGACGCATGCGTACTGAGAAAGAGCGCAAATTCATGACAGCCAAAGTCCTGGTGATATGTAGCCACTGCTCGACGGCCTGAGCGGCTGACTTCTGTATTGTACCATCTGTATCGATTACCGTAGCATCATTCAATCTTGGTACTTGCGGAGCAATGGGCTGACTACTCGCTATACAACCTCAGGATACACATGAAACAGGAGGCAGCAATGCCCAATAAGAACCGAATTTTGGCCGTTTTTCGGCAGCGTCTGGAACGGTTGCCTGTTGGCCGGCATCCCGCCCTGTATTTCAACCCGTGGGTTGAGGGCTACAAGGACTTCGTGTTTGGCGGGCGAGCAGGCCCTGCTGTGCAGTGCACATCGCTCTTTCACGAGCTTGGCCATGCCGCTCAGTTCGGCGCGGACAAGTTTAGAACGCGGGCGAGTGAGGCGGGGTTCCTCTTCAAGTCGCGTCGCCGGTTCATCTACGACAGGTACTGCGAAGACCCCCGCACCGGCCAGGCAACGCACCGAGAGTTGGACACGTTTGCCCATCAGCTTCATTTGATGCGAGTAGCGGGCTACAAAGTCGAAGATGGGGAGTTCATGCGCTACAGCGCACGACTGATGACGTACATGTCCGATTGGTACAACATCCCTGGAGACGATGAAGCCGGAAGAGCGAAGTATTGCCACGACTTCCTGGCCGAACGTTACGCCACCTTGAAGGCGAGCGAAGTTCTCGCCAAGCTGGAGACGTGGCTGGATTTGACGGCGAAGAGACTTGTACGAAAGAAGCTGGCTTACCCCGCACACTGGCAGGACGCCTCCGTTCGGGAACGCTACCATGCTGACGGCCACGTCTGGGCCTGTCAGCGTCCAGCCTGAAGACCCCCGGGATACACAACACATTCACAGAGCCTGCGTTGACATTGTCGACGCAGGCTTTTTGTCACGGGTTGTCTCCCCGCAATGAACGCCGATGCGCGCCCTCTTAAATCCCCGTTACGCATATACATCTGCTGTGTTAAACTATTTCCTCTGCACTTCGATAAACGCACGGACTTGTCTTGCGCGACAGTGCGCTTCTATCCTTCCCGTGAAGAAAGCCCTTTGCATGACCAATCCGCTGCTGCAACCCGCCATCCAACACTTCGAGCTGGACTTCAACAGCATTCAGGAGGCGCACTTCGTCGAAGCGCTGGACGCCCTCATTCCCGCGATGCAAACAGAGCACGAGGCCTTGGCCACGAAGGCGGGTCTGACCTACGCAGAGCTGTTTGAGGGCTCCCCGAATTCCCGTCAGCTGGGCGCGGTCATGGGGTTGCTCACCCACTTGGGGATGGTGGCGGAAACGCCAGAGCTGCGTCGCATCGAAACTGAATATGCACCGCGTATTGCTCAGCTTGCGCAGGAACAAGGCCTGGACAGTCGCGTCTATTGGAAAATCAAGAACTTTGCCGCGACGCCGCAGTTCGAACAACTGACAGAACTACAGCGACGAGCCGTAACCAAGACCCTGCGCAACTACGAACGAAGCGGCATTCAACTGCCGGATGCTCAAAAGGCTCGCATTGCTGAAATCAGCGCACGCATGTCCGAGTTGAGCCAGAAGTTTTCGACCAACTTGACCGATTTCACCGACCAAGCGGTCTTGACCTTTTCCAAGGAAGAGCTGGTGGGTCTCCCTGCCCGAACCCTTGCAAATTTGGGTGGCACCAGTGATGGCAAGCTTCAAGTCGGCATGGTCGATGGCTCCTTTACGGATGTCATGACGTATTGCGAGGTTGCGTCGACGCGAAAGGCGGTCTACGAGGCCATGCTAGGTCGCGGTACGCAAGCGCCTTGGGACAACCGTCCTCTGTTGGGAGAGCTTGCAGCGCTTCCGCAAGAGCGTGCAGCCTTGCAGGGCTATCCCAGCCATGCACACTACGCCCTTGAAGACCGAATGGCAGGTAACCCGGCCGCAGCCCTTCAATTCGAGGAAGAACTCGCGAAGCTGAGCTGGCCCAAGGCCAAGGCAGAAGCCGATGAACTGGCCGCATTCGGTGCGCAGTTGCTGGGTCGGCCGCCGGAATTTCACGACCGCGCCTTCATCAGCGAAAAGCGACGCCAAGCAGCTTATGCCACGAACGCGGAAACCATCCGCCAATACTTCCCCGTCAAGATTGTGGTTGCTGGGCTCATTCGTATCCTGGAGGAGCTCTATGGCTTGCGGTTCGAACGCATCGACGTCAGCACCTGGCATGAAGATGTGGTGGCATATGCCATGTACGACGTCACGACGCAAGCCAGCCTGGGCCGGGTCTACATGGACTTGTTCAAGCGCAAGAGCAAACAATCCGGCGCCTGGATGAACCCAATGTGCAATCGCCACATCGACGCCAATGGGGTGCGCCAGCCCGTGACTTACCTTGTTTGCAATGCGCCCAAGGACATTGGCCAGGAACCTACCTTTGAGTTTGGCGAAATCGTGACGCTTTTCCACGAGATGGGCCACACGCTTCACAACCAATTGACCGAAATCGACGAAGAGTATTTCAGCGGTCTGGGGCAAGTGCAACACGACGCCGTTGAGCTGCCCAGCCAGTTCCTCGAGAACTTCTGCTGGGACTATGAAATCGTCAAGCAGTTGTCTGCCCATGTCACCACAGGTGAGTGCCTGCCCGCGTCCGAATTCCAGAACCTCGTTGCGGCGCGCTATTTCCAAGCCGCCGAATCGATGCTCGGAGGGGCCCGCCTGTCGATGATGGACATGACAGTCTTCAGCGTTCCGGGCACGGACCCGTTGACGGTGGAAGACGAAGTAAGCCGTCGATGGGCAGTCCGTCCTCGTGACACACGCGCGCTAATCATGCCACTGTTTGGTCATATCTTCGGAGGCGGCTACGCGGCAGGGTACTACGCGTATCAATGGGCAGAGATGCTGTCGGCCGATGCCTTTGCCGCTTTGAAGGAAGAGGGCGCGAGCTACCGAGACCAAGCGGCTGCGGTGAAGCGCTTCCGAAAGCATATCCTAGCGGCTGGTGGCGTGTCGGATATGGGCCGAAACTTCCAAGCGTTCCGGGGCCGCGCACCGCGTACTGAATTCCTGCTGGCATCGTATGGCATTTCGGTTCCAGAAAAGGTGCCGGCTACGGTGGCCTGACGGCCTCCCCGGCAGGTAACTGACACCCTTCGCGGCTCCCTCGCGAAGGGTGTTCTTTCTTGCAGGTTTCGTTTAAGGGTGTGAGCGATGCTCGGGCAGGCGCTATACCGAAGGACCACTTTCGGTCTAACTCAGGACACATGACATGAACAAGCTCGTTGCTCTTGCCATTCTGGCTCTTGCTCCCCTGTTCGCCCTGGCTGCCGCTCCCCTGCAGGCCATCAGCGAGTCCGTGGCCGATGGTCAAGGCGTTCGCACTCGCACGCTGGACTCGCACGGTGTACTGACCGAATCGGTCTGCCTGTCAACGTCGACGGCGTCGGGCTCGGTGGGAGAACACTGCGTCAATCGCAAGACTCACCTCAGCAAGCGCGCTGCCCGAGACCTCGTCTCCCAGATGTCGAGGGTGCAGTCCGAACTCGCTTACCAAGCGGTCTACCGAAGCAATGCGAAGTCCACGATGAACGGAGCCTCCCACTCCGACGCCGTGGGCCTGATGCATTCGACCAGCGTCGCAATGGCGCAGTCGACGAACCTGGGTGGCAACACCGAGGCCTCGTTCGGCGCTCAAGAGTCCTCTTCGAGCTCGGGTGTCAGCGAATCCAATGCTGGCGCCCTGGCTCGGTGGCACGCGAGCAAGTAACGCGTACCCAGGTCACTGCTGCCTCATTAACCGCGAGCTTTGCTCGCGGTTTTTCTTTGCCACGTCGGATGTCTAGTCATTGTCAGTCCGGGTTGCTAGACTGAGCACAGTGATGCGAAGCACTGGCCGCACGCACACTCCTTCCGAGGAGTGCTGGCGAATTCTTCGACTCTCCAGGACAGTATTTCTGGGCATCTCGCCCGGTTTGCTGCACGATTTGAGAACAACGCGTGCCTTCTCTCGCTTCAAGCCCGAAGCGACTTACCAAGTGCAACTGCAAACCGGATAACCGATTTGCACAAGGAAAACTCTCCATGAATATCGACCAAGCTAAAGTTGAGGCCAAGGCGCTTGTATCTGCGCTGAAGGCGTTGGGCGTCGGCGACATCACGACGAGCCGCGCGCTCGAAGTGGTGGCTCGCATGAATGGATTTCGCAACTGGCAAACGGCTCAATCCGCCGGCGGCGTCGGCCAGTGGAACTTGCTCCAGCGCACTGTCTACCTCAGCTACCCGGACTCGGACTTGCTACCGCTTCATCAAGGCCAAGCCTACGTGGCCTGTGGCGACCCGCTATTCGAAGCGATGATGCATGTCGCGGGCTCCCAGCCCCTGTCCCGAGTGGTCAAGACCCTCGAGACCTGGGCGGACGAGACCGATACAGTGCAGATGCAAGTGCGTCATCAGATTGACCACCGTGCTAACTTCGATGTGTCACGTTTGATGTTCCCCAAGGGTCTGGCGCCCTCCTTCGACCGGTTCCTTCGCATGGAGGTGTCGGAAGAGGCCGGTTCCTGGACCGAAGTGGCCTCCCGGCTGGAAAAGGTGCGTCGAGACCTCTTTACGGTGTCTAACGAACTGCGCAATTTGCAGCAGGACACTGGGGACGACATCATGCTGCTCGCAAGCCACAACGCAGACCCGCAAACCACTTTGGCAGTTCGGGTGCCTGCGTCGATGACGCGCACGCAAGCGCGACACGTTGCTCAGGAAGTGCTGACCGAGTTGCAAGACCGGTCGCATGACGCACCAGGCAATCTCTTCGACTTCGGCCCCGCCGAAGCCAAGGTCAGGCTGGCGCAACGAGGACTCGAGCCGTTGGCCGAAGTCTTCGTCGGCCCGACGTGGAATTAACCGTTCACTGCTAGCGAGACTACTTCAGGCGCCCCTCTCTTTCGAGTGGGGCGCTTTTCTCATATCCAGGCTGCGTGGCCATTGTGGCTACACGGGAAGCTCCAACTTCTCCTACTAGCCTGACATGCAGCCTGAACAATCCCTAGACACACACACTCCTCGCCCCTACCGCCTTCGTTTGATGCGCGCGGATGAAGCGGCGTACCACTCCCGTTATCATCGAAACATCTTGCCACAGTCGACCGAAGTCGATATAGCCGCTTACACCGCGTGGGCGGCTAGCGCCGTTAATCGAGGTCAATTCCTTGTAGTCTTCGCGGAAGACGAGGATGGCAACATCTTTGGCTCCGCAGCGGCAACTATGTTGGAATACGGCCCGACTGCTGGTCGAGATTGCCCCGTGTTTGCCCGTATCTGCAATTGCGGCATCGAGCCAGATTGGCGAAATCGAGGCATTGGTACGAAGATGATTGAGCACCTCATCCAACTTTGCCGCGACAGGGGCGTTGAACGGTTCTCGTTGATGACGATGCCTGATGCCCAACCCCTCTACGAGCGACTTGGGTTCAAAACCGTTGAACGAGAGATGCTTTTGGATTACCCGAGCAATCGAAGATAAACGGAACAAACAGGCTGGCCGTGGGTTGGCCTGATAGGTAGCTACTTTTTAAGCTTGCTTATAACGGAAACTTTCCGAGTACAGCCTAATAGGTGCTATACATTATGTAATTGCAGCAATCCCGCAGCAATCAACAATAAAAACCAATCATGAAGTCTACCCCTCAAGCCGTCGTTCACGCTGTCATCCACGCAGTTATCCACAAGGTGCGTGCTGTTGTCCATTCGGTGTCGCATGCCGTCAGCCATTCGGTGTCGCATGCGGTCGTGCACCGCGTAGTGGTCTAAGGAGACCCTGGGCTGCCGGTCTCCGGCAGCCCAACTAGATGGGCGCGTTTTATGCGACCCTCTGCGAAAAACTCCGCCATCCGGCGGAGTTTCTGATTCATGGCCGGGTTACCGTTGGATGACCTGCCTTGCGTCCTTGCTCAAGCCTTGAATGTCACCCAAGGACGTAGACGTACTGCAGCCTCAATCAAACCAGCCTCTTCTTGGGCCTCGATGACAGGTCCAATGGGCTTGTAGGCATGCGGCGCTTCCTCGATGCGCCGTTCTTCTCGCAACGTGACGCACTGCCATGATTGTTCCGCCCCAAGCGCGAGGGGTGGCTTTTGCGCACGCACCTCCTGGCGTCGCATCGACCGTCCCGCTCCGTGGCTGCAGGACCAAAGCCAGTCGGGATTGCCCAGGCCCTTGGCCAAGAACGAGGCGTCCCCCATCGAGCCTGGGATGAGCGCGAGCTCGCCCGCGTGAGCCGGCGTCGCGCCCTTGCGGTGAACGTTAAAGCCCTGCTCTTGAAGAACCACGTTGTGAGGGACGTCTACCACCAGTCGGGATGCAGTCGCTCCAACCGTGGCCTCCAACCCTTCCCGAACAAGCTCAGCGAGCACAACCCGATTGGCCCAGGCGTACCGAGCAGCGGAACCCATGGCCGTCAAATACTCCCGCGCCAATGGACCGCTCAGTCCGTAGAGGCCGCTTTCCGGATGCTTGACGCCAGAAGGCCATTCGGCCTTGGCTCGGTCCATCCAGGCATGGCCCACGTAGAAGCCGAGGTCACGCGAGCCGCTGTGAATCATCACCACGACGTCACCCGTCTTGAGCCCCGCCTGCCAAGCCAAATGCCGGTCCAAGACGGTGTCCACGACCTGCAGCTCGACAAAGTGGTTTCCGGCCCCCGGCGTGCCCAAACCTGGGTCGCGAAACACAGTGTGTCGCTCGCCTTGATATGCCTGTGGGACATACTTGGCGCTGCCACCAAAGCTCGCCAATCCAATGCACCCCGCAACTTCATCCTGCATTCGGTCAAAGTCGCTCCCTGCCCACAAGCCGATGGCGTCCACCGAATCGAGAAACGCATGAGGCCCGTCGTCAAAGAGCGCCTTGAACGCACGGGTGGAAACAGGGACGTCTCGACCGTTGTCCAACAGACTACGCGTCAGGCGCTTGAGCAGGGCTTCCTTGTGAGGAGCAAGCTGCCCCAGAGTCAAGCCAGTCGTCAACAGGCGCATGCCACAGTTGATGTCCGTGCCGATGCTGGCCGGGATGACAAAGTCCGGCGACGTGGCAACGACGCTCCCCACTGGAGCAATGCCGCCCGGGTGAAAATCAGGCGTCGCGCAAGCGCGGCAAGCCCCTGAAGAGCCGTCCGGCGTTCGCACGCTGGCGAAGTTCAATAGCTGCCGCACCGCCTTCTCTTCCAAGGGAAGGCTAGCGGGCAGCAGAATTTGGGCTTGGGCCGCTTCGTTGTGAACGTGATAGACACCGTTGCGATAGGACAGCGCGATGCCACTGCGGGAAAAGGCCCGCTGAAGACGAAGATAGTTGCTCATGACTGCAAAATTCCAAGAAGCCTTTGAGGCTTCCAAACCCAGCCAAGTCGGTTTTGGTATGGGCGAAAGGACACATCCGGGGCGCGAACGACGTCGCGACACTCGGGAAAGCCTTTCTTGCAGCAGCAGTGTTCAAGAAAGAGACTGCTAGTATAGCAGTTGAGTTTATGCCCCGCAAGGTTCTCAGAGCGTACCGGTGCAAGCAGGCAATGCAATCAATCCCCGTAACGGATAGGCGCCGAAATTTCAATGCGGTCGACGATGCCGACCAAAGTCGGTTCGGCCGGCACGACATCGCGCCTCAAGGACGGGTTGGGCACGGGTACGAAGCCCAGGTGCTTAAAAAAGACAGAACGCGGCGCTTTCACCAGGACAGTGTAATGCCCCACCTGGAGAACGTTGTAGCCAGCCGCTTGCAGACGGCGGCTAGCCGTTTCAAGGGCAGGCTTGCTCGGTGCGTCCACGCTGTCTGGATGTGCCACGCGGTAGCTGGCGACAAGGCTTTCGTCGAGGCTCTGCATCTCCTTCTCAGGCCGGCAGGCGACGCAGTTGGCGCGAGAAACGCTGCAGCGACTCCAGCCCCGAGCGTTCGGCGTGCTCGCACCAAGTGTGCAGTCGATGTGTCAGCTCCTCGGCCGTTGCTTGCCGGTTGGTCCACATCTCCTGCAGTTCAGACCAACGGCTGCGCAACAGGCTGAGTTCCCGGTGCGTGCTAATCAGTTTGTGCAGGGGACTGGAGACGACACCGCCTCGCCACACCTGCTGTAGAGAGCGCACTTGGGCGCCCGTCAATGCCTTGGACTTGCGCAGGTCGCCAAGAGCGGTCCCCCACGCCTTGTCATACCAACGGCTCACGAGCAGCTGGTGCTGACCAAGCGCTTGCACAAGCGCTGCCGTGCATGAACCGGGCGCTGCGAGTAGCTCGGGCGGCTTGGCTTGCTTGCGCACCGTAGCCAGGCCCATTGTCTCCAGCAGGCGAATGGCACCCCAGCCGATATCGACTTCCCACCAGTAGTAGGACAGCTTAGCGGACGTGGCGTGGGCATGGTGGTTGTTGTGGAGTTCTTCACCACCAATCCACAGCCCCCAGGGAAGCAGGTTGCGACTTTCGTCCGGGGTGCTGAAATTACGATACCCCTTTGCATGCGCAACGCCATTGATGACGCCTGCGGCCCAGACAGGAATCCAGGCGAACTGAACCAAGCTCAGGATAAGCCCCTGCGCCAAGCCAAAGAAACTCACGTTGGCCAGCACCATCAAAGCCAGACCCAGGTTCTTGCGCCGACGATAGAGCTGCATCTCCATCCAGTCCTGCGGAGCGCCCTTGCCGTAACGCTCAAGCGTTTGAGGGTTGGCGGCCTCCCGTGAATAGAGGCGTGCGCCCTTGAGCAGTACGGTGGCTAGCCCGAAATGCTTGGGGCTGTGAGGGTCTTGCTCTGTCTCACAGTGGGCATGATGCTTTCGATGTACCGCCACCCATTCCAGGGTGGACATGGCCGTACTCATCCACAGCCAGAACCTCATGGCGTGCGCTAGCGCGGGATGCAAATCGAGCGCGCGGTGTGCTTGTGCCCGGTGCAAATGCAGTGTGACACAGAAGATGGTCGCCTGGGTATACAGCAACGCCACAAAGAGCCACTGGACCCAGGAAATGTGGAAAAAGGAAGGCAGGTGCATTGCAGCAAGGCAGTGAGTGTCAGAGGTAGGCCAAGCCTGCGAGTTGCTCGTAGGTCGGCAACGCGCCGCCAATGCGGTACTCGGAGAGCAGTGTCGACAGCCCAGGTACTTCCGCCTGCAGCGCTAACAGTTCGGCATAGGACGGCAGCTTGCCGCCCAGTCGGTAGGCTTCAAGAAGTAGTTGTAGGGTGGCCATGAAACGGGCTCCAGATGACGTTGCAAACGTCTAGCTATCCGGTTTAGTCTGGGTAACCCGCTGCTGCGGTGTGGATGCAGGCAGCCGAGACGGGCTGGAAGGCCTAAACCGCCTCCCTATGCGTATTCAATGCGTTCGTCACCTGCTCTCGTCTCCGTTCGGGTCTCTGCCTTTGCTTTGCTGGTGTGCGGGGCAGTCGTTGCATCCTCGACCGCGAATGCGCAACCAGCGACGTTCGAGCAGGCGTGCGCCCACCATCTGCCCGCAACGCGCATCACGGTCAGCCTGGATGAGCCCAGTTACGTCATTGACAACACGATTGGTATCCGCGGGCTGACGAAGCTGAAGGCGGATGGCGGGAGCTGGAAGGTTCTTGGATTGACGGTCGTTCGTCCGGAAATGTCCATCCATTCCCGAGCCCTCGCTCTGAAGGCCTCCGATGGCCGAGTCTGCGTTCGCCCGGACATGGAAGTTCAGGTGCAAATGTTCCCACAGACGGTCTATGTCGCCCGGGAGTTCAAGCCTGGCACCTGTGCGTACCGAGAAATCCTCGCCCACGAATTGCGTCACGTGAACACCAATGTGGTCTACGCTCAAAACGCGGTCTCCTCTTTCGAGGGTGAAGTGCGGCTTGCCTTTGGAAATGACATCTATTACGGCAACGGGTCCAGCGTTGAGAGGTCTCTTTCCGAGGCACTGCGTACCGGCTGGCTGCCGCACTTGAAGGCACGGCTGGGAGAAGTTTCGAAAGCTCACGCTGAAATTGACAGCACCCGGGAATACGCGCGCCTCGCAGCTGTTTGTGACGGTGCCGTGCACCAGACGCTGGACGCTCTGCGGCCCTGACGGCTTACGCAAAAGCAACAGGACCTTAAAAGGACCTGTATTTCAAGCTGGGGCAATACTTACAGATGCTGCTATAATCGCATCAGGGAAAATTCCAATACATCGATGTCCGAACCTTCCACCTTCAACTCCGTCAACGCTCATTGCCTGAACAGCATTCGGGCGGTGACGGCACGCCACTCGGTCATTGCCAGTGAAGACATTTGCGATGAGCATGGCCGAAAGCTCTGGGCCAAGGGTCAGCCGGTTACGGCTGACCTGCAGGAGAGACTGCTCTCTCGCAAGCTGCGTGCACCCCTGGAGTTGTCTCTGGACGTTCAGTCGGGCGTCGACGCAAAGTCGCTGGCTCGTCGGGCGACGGAACTCTGTGAGCGAGAGCCTGCACTGGCAACGCTGGTGGGACGCCAAGCTCGGCGCGCTTGCGGTGAAATCTCTCGCGCACCGGTGGAAAAGGCCTTGAAGCTGCTGCTGACGTGTGCTCAGGAAAACGGAAGCGAAGGCTACGACCACGCCGTGCGAGTCACGCTGTTGTCGGCGGCGATGGCGCTTCGGGCCGAAGTGCCGGAGCGTGAGATGAGCATCACGATTGCCGGCGCAATTGCCCACGACGTGGGAGAGCTCTATGTCAAGCCGGAATATCTCGCCAGCAAGCGGCCGTTGACGCTGCAAGAGTGGCGTCATGTGGTAGTGCACCCGCTCATCGGCCGAAAGGTGGTCAGTGAGTTGACGACGCTGCCCAAGGACGTATCAGAAGTCGTGGCGCACCATCATGAGCGAGAGAACGGCACGGGCTACCCGTTGCAAAGTGTTCGCGCTGTCCAGTCCCGGGCTTGCCGTATTGTCGCTTTGGCGGAATCGTTGTCCGGCATCTTGCATGCCAAGGACAACGCTGTTTCTCGCAGTGGCATCGCCATGAAGTTGATGAAGGGCGAGTTTTCCCAGGACGTGCTCCAGCTCATCTTGCCGCAGTGCTCCGCGCAAGACGTGACGCCTCCTGCGGGCTTTTCTGTCGAGACCGCACTCGAATTCGCCCGTCGGGTTAGTTTGACTGTCGAGATGGGGTTGACGCTGCTAGGAGACGTCCGCGAACGTGTTCCCGAGCTGCAACGAGTTGTCGACCGAACACGGGAGTCCTTGCATCAGCTCGAAGCGTGGCTGCGCTCCACGGGAGTTCTGACGCTGGTGACGCAAGAGGCCCTGGCTCTGGAAGACAATGCAGGTATGTACCTCGAACTCGAAGTGGTGCCTCGTGAAATCAACTGGCGGCTCCGTAACCTTGCACGAGGCCTTTCACTGGCAGCATCGCTACACCCCGGAGCTTCCGCTGCATTCATGGCGCTTGCAGAAGCGCTAGGCGGCTGACGAGGCCAAAGGCCTGGATTGTTCCTAGCCATGAATTGAAGGCCTTCCAAGCATGCGCATCATCAGTAAATTTGACGACTTCTATGACCGGGGACAGGCCTTCGGGCCAGATGCGTCGCTGGTTTTCGTCCGTAAGTTCGAAGAACACGCTCGCAGCCGCTGGCAGCAGGGGTGGCAGCCCGTGCCGACGCCGCTGCATCTTGCAGCCTTCGACGCCTTTGCGCTTGCGCAAGTGCCGGCCGACTTGAGCTTCAGCCATGACGGGTCCGTTTCCCGCGTCCACGTTGCCTTCATGCTCATTTGGTTTGCCGGCCGCCTTTACCCGCTTGCGCAAGTGTGTTTGACGAAACGCGGCGAGCCGGTTCCGGACGAACCCACTTTCATCTATGAATATCGCGAGCTGGCGGCGTTGCTCGACCGGTTCAATTTCGACTGTTCCGCGAGAGACCGTCGTGCGGCACGCTGGGGCCTGGGCTTGTTTGCTTCGCGTGCAACGCTTCAGACGTTTTTCCAGTTGAAGGCCTCAGAAGTCTTGATGAATTCTGCCCTTGAGCATCGGCAGGCGATTGCACTCTGGCGTCACAATCTTGTTCAAGAGTGTCCGCAGCTCAAGCTCGTGCAGTTTTACCGTTGCCTGGATGCGTGGCAAGCGCACCAGGAGCTCTCGATGTTCCTAGGCAACCTGGCCGCGCCGGACCGGGTGCCGGTGGTCGTTGAAGACAAGTACCGCATCCTTCAACACGGTTTCGACCGCTATTCCTTTCGCAAACCACCGCAGGCCGATTGATGGCAATCCCCGACTGTGACCTGACTGTTTCAGAACTTCGCGTCCTTCAAGAGGACGCGGAAAACTATCATCGAGTGATGGGCTGGCTGCAAGACATGTCGCAACCCCACGGCCTGTGTTCGCCCCGCAGTCGACTGGCCTGTACGCACTGCAATGCAAAGGATGGCCTTGCGCAGTTGCGGCAAGGCTATCGGGGTCCTCGGTTTTTTGTGCAAGAGTCGAACTGATGCCCATCATTGCAGCACACCACCGGCCCGGCGGCTGGCGCTCGACGGGCGATAACTGCCATACACCTGCTTGTGACTGGCCTTCGGATTGTCTCGTCCAGTGGGGTGCGCGCGGCATCGTTATTGGCCGCAAAGATGCCCGGGGAACAGCGTTTTTCGAAGCGTTCCCTACACAGCCCTCCACGTTCATTCGTGGCGAAGGTACTAGCGTTGCGGAAGCTGAGCTTGCGGCATTTCAAAAGTGGCAACGCTATCTCGCCTGCTCCGGCCATGTCTTCGAGCGACGTAACTACCGAAATGGCGCTGGGTTTTGCTGTGCTTGCAACTTGTTCAATTCTTCTGCATTTGAGCCCCTGGAGCGTTGCGTGATTTGCGAGGCGGCGACCTACTTCAGCTATGGCACGGACAACGAGGGCGTCCAGCATTGGTATTGCGAAGTGCACGCCTCGCTTCGCGACAAGACAGTGCACCCCAGTCCCACCGACGCACTGGACGAAGACAACGAGGACTGACCGTGATTGCAGCAGAACCTCGCACCTCCGCTCCGTGGTACGTGTCGCTCGACCTCGAGTTCAACCAACCCTCTCAACGCATCATCCAACTCGGCGCCGTGCTGGGAGACATGAGGACAGGCCAACGCATTTCTCGGCTAAGTGTCTTCGTCAACCCCGAAGAACCTCTTGCACCAGAAATCGCCAATCTCTGCGGAATCGCACCAGGTGTGCTGGAGACCGCGGGGAGCCTGGAAGAGGCCCATGCGCAGCTTTGCGCTTGGCTGGCACCTTTTCGAGAAAGTCGGCGGGTCAACCCCTTGACATGGGGCGGCGCCGACAGTGAAACGCTACGCCTCTCGCTGGGACTGCCGTGCAACGAGCATTGGCTGTTTGGTCGACGGTGGCTTGATGTCAAGACCGTGTTTACCGCGTTTCAGGACGCACGCGACCTCCCTGCGACCGGCGGCCTGGCCACGTCCATGAAAAAGGTTGGCCTGTTTTTCGAAGGCCGTAAGCACGACGCGGCCGACGATGCCTGGAATACGTTCCGGATGTATCACCGTCTCGTCAGCTTGTCTCGACCGGGCTGAACGCCTGCAGCTACGGACTGGGCGTTGCCGCCAGTTCGACCGGTGCCGTTCAAGGACAAACTCGAGCCGCTACACGTCAGACATCCTTTCTAGCGTGTCTGAGTATGTCTGCGTCGTCGCCTCCGTCTCCTGCCCTTCCTACTCCCGTCGTTTCGGCAGGGTTGCACCCCCGCCAGCAGCTCATGACCCATACCTGGGCGCTGGGCCAGTGGCTGAGGGTTACCCTTTTTACGTCGACGGCACGACCAACACCCAATCTTTCCTTGGTTGAAGCGGCGCTGCCCGGTGCCATTGACTTCGAACAAGCTTACTCCGGCTACCCGGAACTCGATGACAGCCTAGAGTGCCAACGATTGCGAACAGCCCAAGAACTGGCTGTGACAGCTCATCGACTCCTAGATGCAGGCATCCAGGCCGTGCCCCGTCAGTTGCTGCTGGACTTGTCGGAACGGGTCGAAGCGTTGTTTGGCGATGCGCAAGGTGCCTGTGAAGTGGCGACGAACGTTGAGCTGGCAGGCTGGACGATGCAAGAACGCAAGAGCTTTCTATGGGGTAGCTCTTTGGTGTGCGGTGTCGTGTGCGGGTTGGTCTACCTTTTCATCGAGTTTGTCACACAACGTAGCCTTATGCCCTGGGGGCTCGGGCTAGGCATGGCGGCCCTCTGTGCCGCCGCCAGTTACTTCGTGACGAACGTCGTGGCGCCACCGGCCACTGCCTGAGCGCGCAGGATAGACCTGAAAGCGAACAGACAAAGAAGAGCCTGCAGCACGAAGTGGGAACTTCGTGGCTGCAGGTTTGAAGAGTGCGCCCAGAACGCGGAAAACGGTGGGTTACGTCCGCCACGTTAGTCCTCATTCCACGTCAAGCGTTTTCGTGAGCTTCCTGAAAAGGGTGCCCGTCGACGTACACCATACCTTGGTCTTGGTACCAGTCCTGAGCCTCGCGCGTGAGGTCTCCCAGGATTTGGATGTGCAGGCGCCGTTGCTTGTGCTTCTTTGACACAAGAGCAAGAACCGCCACCGCGACGCTCGCGGTCATCACGACAACCCAGTGTCCCGCCACGGCCGAAGCCAGGGCCAGAACGACAACAGCCACGAGAGTCAGCAGCTGGAAAATGCGCTTCATAGAGTGTCCTGTGCAAGGGAGTTAGAGAAAAGTCTCTTGAAGGTCTAGCGACGGGAGTCGCGAAATTGAGGCCAATTCTCTAGAGGTTTTCACCAGGTTTTAGAACACCGGAGTGGCACGGGCTGACAAGAAGTCGCCAAAACATGTGCACCCGAGCAGGCACGCCGCAGCACCATCCTTTCGGGGGGTCGCCAACCGTGATGAAAGTGGCATGCGAGCCTATACAGTTAGTGTCGTTTTCTTCTTTTACAGTTGCTGTTGATTACAGCACCGTGCTAGAATATACACATGTTCTGAGCTTGTGCCGGCAAGTTAAATCCCGGCCCTGATAGCCCCCTGAGTGCAACGGACCTCGAGAAGCCGCTGCGTGATTAGACGGCTGCTGAAAGTCAAGCGCAGAAGAACGTCTACCACTTCTGTTTTTCGAGGTTTTTATGAAGAAGCTCCTTGTTGCGCTGGCTCTGCTGTGCGCGCCTTTTCTGGCCCTGGCCGATGACGAGTACACGCCGGACGAGCACGCTTGGTTGCGCGCGGTCGCTCCGTTCTACAACGAAGCCAAGAGCTTCGGCATTGACAGCTATGTCGGCGTCGTCACCGATGCGAAGCCGGGCCAGTCGCCCGTCTCCATGATGTACAAGTCCGATACGCATCAGTGCGTGTTCGTGGTTGCAGCACGCGACAACTTCATGTCGCGCACAATCGATGACCTCTTGCCGCATGCTCCTGCGAGCGTGGTGCGTGCAGCCACGATTGCCCACGAATACGGACATTGCGTAATTCGGACGATGAAGCTGAACCATTCTTTGGGCTATGAGCTTTTGCCGAATACCGAAACTCCCCAAGACGAACGCTTGGCTGATACGTTTGCCTTGGCGTGGTACGCCCGGAACCAACCGGAGCACTATGAAACTGTTCAGCGTTTCTTCCACACCCTGCGCAGCAAGTTTTCTGACGATATGCACCCTTCGCTGGACATCATCGACAGTTTGAAGGACCTGCCCGAGCGCATGGCCAACAAGCCGGGGACGCCGATGCAATGGGCCATGTACCTGGACCTCGGTGCGCCGATGCCGACGGACAACGTGAGCCTGAGCGCGAGTGCGGCCTCTGTTGTGGCCCCTGTTGCGACCCCCGCCGCGACGACGGTGGCGGCTAACTGATACCTGGTCCAAGGTGAGACGGCCCCGCAATTGCGGGGCCGTTGTTGTTTGTGGACGACCGTCTCTAAAGACGGTGTAGCAGACCTTCGCTGCTCCTCAGTCGCGCTGCACGCAGGCGCTTAGCAATGCAGTAGGGTCTCGCAATGTAGCGGGCCGCAGAGCCAGGCTGTCCCACGCTGGCGCTGCCCGCGCGCCGGTCTCATGCAGTTCGAGATGAAGCATGGCCGTGGGGCGTCCTTTGTCATGGCGTAGAACGCGAGCAACCTTGCCAACACACTGGCCCGCACTGACCCTTTGTCCTTCGGTAACAAGCGAAGTGACTTCCCCGTAGACGACCACCCCGGAGGGGCCTTCGACGAGAATGGCTTGCGTGTCGAGCCACCAGTCCAAGCTAGCAGCGGGGCCTGTGAACGGCAATACACGTACGACTTGACCGGCTTCCACGGCAAAGACTTCAGTGCCCTCCGGACAATACAGGTCGACGCCCTCGTGGACATGATGCTTGCGGACCACGCCGAAGGCGCCCGGGTGTGGCGCGAGCGGCAAGCCCGTACTTCCCTGCGGGAACTGGGCGTAGGATTGGCTGTCCGAAGTGGGGTACAGCCGCAGCGGCAATGGACAGTGCCAAGAAGAAGTCATGATGGAATGTTTGGCTAACGCATTGATATTTTAGCATAGCGCTAGTAACTTAGCATGTTGACTTGGGTCGCTTGGCGAACGCCCTCTTCGCTATACGCTGCTAGGACAACTACTTCCAACACAGATGAACAACCTCAGAGGAACCGCTCATGACGCCCGCTGAAATTGCAACACTCCGCCGCTCGGCTGCTTCGGTCAAAGACCTGGCTGACCGAACTGCGAGAACGCTTCTTTTCGGCTACACGACGGACAAACACACGTGGCACGTCTACCTGGATGCTCAAGGCGTCATCCACCGGGTGGTCTACGCCTATGCGCATCCCCAGCCCCTCCTCGTGAGTGCCTCCTCCGGTGAAACGGGCGGCTGCACTCGAAATTCGGAGTACGTGCCAAATAAACGGCTGTACCCCGAGAGTTGTGATGCAGAATTTTGCAAGCTGCTCTCAGACGCTGGCGTCGACTTGCCGTTCACGTCGCATGATGCCTCGCTCCATGCACGGCGGGTCGCGGCGCACCACGGCTTTGCTGGCCACATTCGAGAAGACTTGGAGGACCGCGAAGCGACGTTTATCCGCTACGCAGACGTCCATCCTCGGTTGTCCGGGCCAGTGGCTCAAAGGTGTCTCGACCAGACGTTCCAAGAGTTCAAATTGCGCGGCCGAACCGACTACGAAGGCGTGCATATCGCTTGCGAAGACGTTGCGGCTATGAGGGCTGCGTTGGACGGCTGGGAAAAAGACTTTGCAAGACACGGGCAGCCTCCAGTCACAGGGGATGCGGCGCTGAACAATGTGCGGTGGTTGCTGCGAGAACTTGGTGTGTATTCGGATGACGCAGCATGTCCCTCGGAAACCTATGTCTTCGGTGGAACGGTGAAAGCCACGGTTCGGCCCGGCCGGACGTTTGTCGACACGGATTTCGCCAGCCTAGACGCTACGGCGTCGGCGCCTTGCCGGCTCGAGCCCATCGGGTCGGAAGGGTGGCGGTATGAGGGCAGTGCCGGTGAGCCCGATTTCGCGCTGATACGGGCGCTGAAGTTTGACGAGGCGAGCCGGATGATGGTTCCCTCCACGACAGACTACGTGTTGTTCTGGCGAAATTTCGGGTCACAGCCTTTGTTCGAGGCTCAACTGCAAAAGCACTGCGCGGCGTTTACCCGGTAACTGAAACACAGGGGTCATGCAGCACATTCGTGTTCTGACACATTCAGACGGACGCTTTCAAGGCGTCCGTTTTCTTTGGAGGCGCGGTACGGGCAAAAGCGATAAGCGAGTGGCTACACGTTGTCGTGAGCCCGCACGCAGTGCAGCTCTGTTGAGCTGTACCTCAGCTCGAAACATGGTTTCCTGTGTCTGTTTTGCACACAACAGGATTTTGTTTGATGCGTTCAAGGTCCAAGAGGGCCTTGATTTTTCCAAAGCCCCTCCAGGAGTTGTAATGGCTCATTCGAAGCAAATCGCCGCGCTGTTGCGCGCACCGCTGGCGCCTGCCGCCCTCAAGAACGTCAGCGGTGGACACGGTCCCGTACAAGCGGTGACGCAACCTCCGCGTTCAGCGCACCCCGCGTTGCCCGCCTCTGGCCCGACCAGTCGCTGAGCTCTGCTCCTGCCAAAAGCCTCAAGGCGCCCTACCGGCGCCTTGAGGCTTTTTGGCTTGGCGTGAAGCGTTTTCGGCTTGGCTATACCCACTAGGACAACAAGACTTCACAGAGCTAAGGAGGCATTCATGAGTGATGTGGACAATGAGTCGATTGGCGACACGAGCGCCAGTGGCCCAAGCGCCAGCGACAAGCGAGGTGCCGACACCGGTACCACCCCAGGGGACAGTCCGAGTATAGGCGTCGGCGTAGCCGTCGATGCACCGTCAGACGTCGACGACGAGTTGAAGCGACAAGAAGACTTCCGCCGCGTTGCGACTCGAATTCGAGAGCTTCGCGAAAGCTGCCTGAGCAAGGAGTGGGACGTTCTCGAACGCCCGTACCCCATTGCTCAAGTCTTTGCGGACGGCAAGCGCGACAAGATGGACTTGCGCGAACACGATTTCGAAGGCATGGTCAGCGCCTACTACGGCCTGGTCATGCTCAACTGGGTCGAGCCGTATGTGGCGCTGTATGACCGGCTGACCGCTGCGTCGTACACGAGTCCCGAAAAGAAGTTCGAGTTCGCCAACGACGCGTATGTCTGGGCCTGCGTGCAACGCGAGGTCGAGCCCGAGAAGATGACCGAACTGGAAGAGCTGTTTCCAGAGCTGGCGGGCTACGAGCCTCCCAAGCACCTGGTTAAGGTGTTCGTACTGGAGACACAAAGTCGCAATTTTGTCGTTGTGTTGAACCAATGCTATGGCCGCTGGAGCGTGCATATTCGGCAGTTCTGGGACGACCTGGCTGAAGCCCGAAAGTCGAAGTACTACTTTCCCCTTGCAGACTACAAGGACCGCCGTGACCTGACGCTGGACGATGTCGTCAAGCTCGCCCGAGAGGCTAGCGACAAGTACAGCGATGACTTGCCCGGCGTCAGCTACCCTCATCGCCCGATGCTGGCGACGTTCCTGAAAGGGAGCCTCATGGCCGGCGAGGAGGAGGCTGGCATCGGCTTGCGATACGGTGACCACCGCGACCGAGGCTACATTGTGTCATTCAAGTGCGATGCACGTCGGCCCGAAGTCGACAACGCACTGACCTGTGTATTTCATGACGTCTCCTACGTGGCCTACAACCTGGCGTCGGCAATCGACTGTTTGAACATCGGCGACTGACCGCGCTGAACATTCCAAACCCCCACCTGGCTTTCGGCCAAGTGGGGGTTTCTTTCATGGGCGCGGCCACACCCAAGGCATAAGGCGCCCGCGCTACACGTCGGTTGTCACGCACCCAGGACGTGCTATGCCCCATTTTTCAGGAAACGTCTACACGCCGTGCACGTGCATCGCCATGCTCGACAGTCCGCCCAAGACTGAGAACACGCGCGTATGCACGAACATTCCCTATCGAGGCTACGAAATCAGCATCTCGATGGACGCCCGCCACGGCACCGACGACCTCAGCCGGTCCGAACTGTGCATTTTCGATAGACGCGGCATCGACATGACCGAACTCGTCATGCCTGAGCACGGTGGCCGGGTCATTGCCTGAGCTGAGACGCTGAAAGAAGCCCTGAAAGTCATCGAAGACCTCGTTCCTGAAAGCGAGACGGACTGAGGCTCGTGCAGCGTTTCGCGTCAGGGCTTGAATTTGATGCAGAACCCGCCCACTTCTGCGCGCCAGGTAGACCCGCCAGGAGCAATCGCTGCAACTTACCGGCTAGGCGAAGCGACTCCTGCCGTTCCAGTACTCACGCCATCAGGTCTTGCCGAACCCGGACATAGTCAAGGTCCCATCGAGCGAGGAACTTGCGCACGCGGTCGCTGTCGTTGGGGTTGCCTCGTTCCGCTCGAGAAATTGCATACAGCTTGCGGCCCGCCTGTGCCATATTGTCTGTCTCGGCGATGGCTTGCAGGACGGCCTCCAGCTGCACAATCTCGAACAGGTCATGGGTCTCGACCTTGTCGCCCAGAATGCGGCTTGCCAAGGAACCGGCAGCGCCCCGGATTGTGGGCAGTTTCGGCGCCTGCGCCTGCATCTGTTCGATTTCAAGGGCGACGTCCTCCTCGGTGATGCGGCCGCCTTCTGCCAGCGTGGCCATGCGCATCACTGAAGCTGCCAAGTCTCGAAAGTTACCCGGCCAGGTGTGGGCCAGCGCAAAGGTGAGGTAGGCCGCTCGTGCCGGTGCCGACATGGACACGCGCGTGCCAAGTGTACGAGCCGAGGACGCCAGCTCGAAGTCCAAGTTCGGCTCGATGTCCTCTCGGCGTGCCATCAGGCCCGGCAAAGTAAAAGACCAGACCTGCAACCGCGCCAGCAAATCTGCTCGGAACCGCCCCTGGGCAACGGCCTGTGTCAAGTCTTCGTTGGTTCCCGCGAGCAGTTGGAAGGCGCTCTCCAGTTCCTTGTCGGAGCCCATGGGCATGAAGCGCTTGGTTTCGAGCGCGCGCAGCAGCATGCCTTGCTCCTCCAGCCCCAGGCATCCGATTTCGTCGAGAAACAAGATGCCATGGTCCGCAGACTTTAGATATCCCAATCGTTCGGATACGGCACCCGTGAATGCGCCCTTCTTGTGGCCAAACAAGGCGCTCATGGCACCGTCTCCACGCAAGGTGGCGCAGTTGACCTCGACAAAAGAACCCGCAACCAGGTGGCGACGCTGCCGCAACTCAAAAATACGGGAAGCGAGTTGACTCTTTCCGGCGCCTGTCGGACCCATCAACAGCATCGGTGCCGACGACCTCAACGCGACTTTCTCAATACGCCCGATGAGCGCGTTGAACGCCACGTTGCGCGTCTCGATGCCCCCTTTGAGCAAGTCTTGGCTGGTGGCACTTTCAGCGTTGAAGCGCCGAGCCAGTTGGTCATACGCAGCCAAGTTCAGGTCAATGACTTCCAGGCGGCCTTGCCACTCGACCGCGCCTCCGTGAGAAAAGGTCTCAAGCAGCTTGGCCGGAAAGTACCGTGCTTCCGTTAGCAGGAACAGGCAAATCTGGGCGACGTGCGTGCCCGTGGTCAGGTGGACGTAGTACTCGCAGTCGTCGCGAAATTCATAGTGATGGCAGAAATCGGCAAGCGCGGCATAGACCTGCGCAAAGTCCCACGGGTCTTGGACGCTTTGCAGGACATGCGCGTTGACTTCGGTTTGCGGGCTCACCTGCACAATGTCATTGGCGACTTGTTGCGCCATGCCGGTGTGCTCCTCGTTCGTCAGGAACAGTTCCACGCGCGCGAGTTCGAACGTCTCGGCGTGACCCGCCAGAGCCACGGACGGCCGCCAGCGCTCCCAACGCTTGTCACTGACGCCGGAGTCGAGCTTGGTGCCCAAGAACCCAATAACGACTTTTTGCTTCATGATGACTTTCCGGCGAGTGGCCGAGACAATGTGTCTGCTTATGCGTGGTAAGGGACGACGCCGTAGCAAACCTGCGGGGTGACGCCGAAGTGCTGTTTGGCTGCGGTCAACAGCGGCTTATATTGGTCTATGAACGCAGCCACCATTTGAGCGGCCGAGTCCGCGGAGATTTCAAGGTCGTCGCAGTTGTGCGTGTCGCTGAGGGTATGGCCAAAGCCCTTCCGGTTTGGTATCCAGATGGCGTAACCCCGCTCCACGTCCGATTTGCCTGCGACATCGCACGTGACCAACTCGTCGGAGAATCCCGGCACCTCGTAAGGCGAAGGTACGCGGGCGGCGGGTCGCTCGACTTCGGTGTGCCGCACGGGCTGTCCACAGCTGGGGCAGAAGCTATCGCCGGCTTTCAGATTCTTGCTGTTGCCACAGCCTGTGCAGGCGGACACCGAGCGCACTTGTGTGCCCGCGTAGCCCGGCACTCGGACGAACACACCCACATGAACGTAGAAATCCATACCCATGTTCGTGCCGTCCTTCTAAGCTATTCATTGAGATAGTCAGTATATCCCAAAAGATAGATAAGCACAATGCTTGTTTCTAGGCTTCACCGAAAACATCAATTAAATCAACAAGTTAGGCGAATGGCATAGCCTGGCACAGTCGTTGCAATAGAGAAAACATCAACAATGCAGACTGAAAACGAGAGCATCATGGCCAACAAGCAGATTTTTGCTGCCCCGACCCAAACGTCCCACCGGGCACAAGCCACCGACACGGTCAATCGTGCGGGTGGACGGGCGTATGCGCTGTCGGCCAAGGCAGCGTTGGCTCAAATGGCCGTGACGGGTGTGTTCAACGACACGTACCATGCGACGGCCAAGATGCAGCTCGATGACGTGCGGGACCTCATCACCAAGGTCGAACCGGCGTTCCTGGCCAAGCTAGCGGTCTATGCGCGTCAGCGGGCGTACATGAAGGACTTGCCGGCGTATCTGTGTGCGGTTCTGGCGGAGCGCGACGTGGCACTGCTGGCGCGCGTATTCGAGCGCGTGGTCGACAACGGCAAGATGCTGCGCAACTTCGTGCAAATGGTTCGTTCGGGCCAGGCAGGCCGGCGCTCACTCGGTACGCGCCCGAAGAAGCTGGTGCAGCAGTGGTTGCAGAACGCGTCGGATGAGCGCTTGCTGTCGGCTTCGGTCGGAACGGCGCCGTCACTGGCGGACGTGATGCGCCTGGCGCACCCGAAGGCGGAAGGCGCGCAACGCGACGCGATGTTCAAGTACTTGCTGGGTCGTGACGTCGACCGTGACGCTCTGCCGGCAAACGTCCAGGCGCTCGAAGCGTTTCGGCGAGGTGAGTCGCTGCAGGTGCCCAAGGTTTCGTTCGAACTCCTGACGGCGTTGCCGTTGTCGGCGGCCGACTGGACGGCCATTGCTCGCCATGCGACCTGGACCCAGACCCGGATGAACCTGAACACGTTCCTGCGCCACGGCGTGTTCGAGTCGCGGGAGATGGTCGAGTTGGTGGCGACCCGGTTGCGTGACGTCAAGCTCATTGAGCAAGCGAAGGTGTTCCCGTACCAGCTGTTGGCGGCCTACTTGCATGTGTCGGAAGACATGCCGTCTCGTGTCGTCAACGCATTGCAAGATGCGATGGAAGCGGCTATCGAGAACGTGCCGAAGTTCGGTTGCGACGTGGCGGTGCTACCGGACGTCTCGCGGTCCATGCATGACCCGGTGACGGGTCGCCGTGAAGGCGCGACGTCCAAGATGCGCTGCATCGACGTGGCGGGGCTGTTCGCTTCGGCGGTGTTGCGTCGCAATCCGGATGCGCTTGTGGTTCCGTTTGATACCCGTGTGCATGCACATCGCCTCAATGCGCGTGACGCCGTGGTGACAAATGCGAAAACGCTGGCAGGTTTTGGCGGAGGGGGTACGGCTTGTGCCATTGCGCTAGCCCACCTGAACGAGCAAAAGCACATGGCAGAGCTGGTTATCTACGTCTCGGACAACGAATCCTGGGCCGATGAGGTGCGTCGAGGCAAGAAGGCGACTGCAACGCTCGAGGAGTGGACAAAGTACAAGGCTCGGGTGAAGAACGCCAAGCTCGTGTGCATTGACATCACGCCCAATGCGACGACGCAGGCACGCGACCGCCACGACATCTTGAACGTCGGGGGTTTCTCCGACGAGGTGTTCAACGTGATTGACTTGTTCTCTCGCGGCGAATTGGGCGGAGAGCACTGGGTCCGTGAAATTGAGAAGATTGAAATTTGAAGGTTTTGAGCAGTCTTTGAATGCCAGGTGGGACTACATCGGATATTGTTCGTCTCACCAGCCACTTGTCAAAGACTGCTCAATTCGAGTACATTAAGGTCAACTCGCGCCAGCAAGGACTGGCGGCTGATAAAAGCCCTGAATGCAGGCCGGGAGTACATCCATTTAAGCTGTCTCCTCTCGTCCATTCTTGTCAGGGCCTCTATCAACCGCTAGCCCGGTACAGGGCGCAGTCTAAAGCTCCGAATATCGCTTGGATTACATTTTGGTAATGCACTATCTTAGCAACTTTTGTCGGAGCCTCTTTTAGACTGCGCCCAGTGGCCAGAAAGAAGATGCAGAGTTAAGGGCGAATGCCGTTGGGGACTACATGGCATATGGTTCCGTCTCCAACACTCTTGTCGCCCCCTATTGAAGTGCCGTGCTCCGCATGGCACTGAAAAGGAAAAGCGCACACGTCCCATTGGATGTGTGCGCTTTTGAATTTTGGGCTATCGTAAAGGATAGCCCTGCTTTACTTAGCGACCGCCGGGGACGTGCATCGTTGCGGCATTCATCTGTTGTGCAGCCTGGGCCACGGCCGCCGGGTCCGCCACCTGGACATTCGAGTTGGCCGTGTTGTGATGGCGCGCAAGCATGCTTCCCGTGACGTACTCACGGTCTTGGTAGCTCTCGGTGTTGCGCGCGGTCGTCGCATCGGGCGTCGCGCAGCCCAACAGGGCGAGGGTGGCGATGGCCGCGAAGGAGAGGATGGCGCGGGTAAAACGGGTCTTCATAGGATGTCCTGGGGTTGAATGTCAAAGACGAAAATCGCCTCACGACGTGTAGAACCCGTCCCTCCAAAATGCCCGGTCAAGTTTGGTCGATGCCGTCCCAGCCCTGCAAGAGAAACCCGCCCAGCAACTGGACGAATCGGTCCGAAGGATTGTCCCTCGCGATGCGTTTGAGGGCCGCGCGTTGGCGCTGGTCTTCGCTCCAGCGTTGTTCTTCGACGAAGGCCAGAGCGCCCGCCAGTCGCCAGGCATTGTCGGTCGCCAAGGCACTGAGCTTGTCAAGCGCCGTTTGCCGGTAATGCAGGGAGGGGGCGACGTTGGGGGCTCCCAGCAATTGCATCAGGGCTCCCGCGGGACCCTTCGAAGAAGGGCGATGCTCGTTGGCCAATTCCCATTCGGTGGCCCAGTCAAATGAGGGAATGGGGTAGCACCCTGGCCGGCCCTGAAGAATTCGGTCAAACCGCTGGCGGCTGGCATCCGGATTCTCGGCAAGCAAGAAGAACGTGGCCAAGCTGCTCCAAAGCTGGTCAACGTGTTCGCGCCGGCTGAACAACGGACCCGGCAATCGATGCGACATGATGTGCTCCAGTCGGTCCAGTATGGACTGACCTGGCTTTTCCCCATAGAACGAGCTCAAGGCGCCGTCCTTGCCAACTGTGTGGTGAGCGATGCGAAGCACAATTTCAGCGCCATAGAGCTGGTCGCGGTCCGCGGTGACCGTGAGCTTGAGCGGCATGGGGTCGTGCGGATGTGCGCCCGATGTGTGACGCAACGCCGATAGCAAAATGTGCTTCCGGGCCAGTTCAGGCATGGGGAGTTCCGCGAGCAGCTCCTGACCCAGCAAAAAACTCAGTCGCGCATGCACCAGGCTGTCACCGGGGTGCCCATAGACACGTTCTTCCGCCCAGCGGCCGTGGTCGTGCAAAAGCGCGCCGAGCACGCCAATACGCTCCCAGCCCTGCACACTTTCACTGGCGACGTATTCGAGTGAGGCGGCCGGTACCTTGAACATGGCATGGCGGGCGTCATGCGCGGGCATGGCATGGTCGGCATGCGTGGCCATTTGCATCCAGAGCTGCTTGGTGAACTCGCACAGAACGGCCTGCCCCTCAGCCGAAACGTACCAGCGTTCCAACTGATGGTGCTCTTCCGCGGAGGTCTCTGGCCGCATGGAAGTCAGAAAGTCCTGCCCCGTTTTCTTGAGGAACTCTGGCAGCACCTCCCCAAGTCCTTCAGGAATGGGAGCTTCCAGCAAGAGCTGCCGCCAGTGGCGAACTTGTGCAAGTTGGGTATGGGACATGGCGACCTGGAGCAATGGGGTTAGATAGTTCCGTGTAGCCAAGGCTGCTTAGCCTCGTTGGCCGCACAACACCGTAACAACGTGCAGCCCGGACTGATTGCACACAAGTCGGGCCGTCTATACGTTGCGTCACCCTTCCAAGGAGGCCTGCCGTGAGAGAAGTTCGCTTGATACGTGCTGCCGCCGACAAACGTCTGCTCGACAGTCCAGAACTGGAGGCGAGCCTGCCCCTGTTCAGCCGGGAGCTTTTGAAATGCCGCACCTACCTCGCGTCCTTTTGCGAAGGAAAAGTCGTGGGCCTCGTGGGAATTGCCGAGACCTCCAGGCGGGTACCGCGGGCACTCGGCGTTGCATTCATCTCGACACATCCGGACTTCCGGCGTCAAGGGGTGGCGCGCGAATTGGTGGAAGCGCTGTTTCAGTTTGCCCGGTTGCACGGCGTTGGGGTTGCAACGACGCCTTACGGACCCGAGGGCCGCAAATGGTTGCGACCTCTTCTACGCGATGCAGCGCGACGCTACGCGGATGTACCTCTGCACGAATGTTGAAACTCGCTTCCAGCGGCGCCGAGAGCGAGTTCCGTACCGTTCAGTGGCCGAATTTGTTGAGCGCCTTGATGCGACTGTGCAGCGGCGGATGACTCCGGAAGAGCCCTGCGTGCCGACTCGAGATGCCGAACGCGGCGACTGGCGCTGGCAGGTCCGACGACTCACCCGCCAGCCCCTTGAGGGCGCGCTGCATGGGAACGGCCGAACCCAGAAGCTGAGCGGCGCCCCAGTCGGCTCGGTATTCGCGGTGTCGCGAGAAGGCCATGACCACCAGGGAGGCCGCTATTCCGAACAGCGTCTGGAGCAGCACGTACACCAGGGTGTAGCCGAGGCCGCCGCGTGCCCCTTCGTTATTGAAAACAGTGCGGTCAACCGCCATGCCGATGACGCGGGACGCGAGCATCACGAAAGTGTTCAAGACGCCTTGAAGCAGCCCCATGGTTTGCATGTCGCCGTTGGCGATGTGAGCCACTTCATGCGCGAGGACGGCCTCGACCTGGCCGCGGTCCATGGTGTGCAGCAAGCCCGTCGACACCGCCACCAACGCAGAATTGCGAAAAGCGCCGGTTGCAAATGCGTTCGGAGCGCCATCGAAGATGGCGACTTCCGGCATCCCAATACGTGCCCGCTGTGCGAGCTGGTCGACCATGCGAACAAGGTCTTGTTCGACGGGGCCTTCTCGGCCAGTAATCACGTGTGCACGCGTGGTCCACTTCGCAATGGATTTCGACAGCAGCAAGGAGATGACTGAACCACCCATGCCGAAAACGGCGCAGTAGCCCAACAGTGCCCCAAACTGAAGGCCGTGCGCGGTCAACCAGGTGTTCAGGCCCAGGGCTGTCGAGACGAGCGACAACACCAGCATCACGGCCAAATTGGTCAAAACGAGAAGAAAAATTCGCATAGGGAGTGTCCTTCCGGAGAGGTCATGCGCACTCGCGCACGCTTCCTATAGCGAAAAAGACGTACGGCCGAGGTCGCCCCGTGGGAAACGATTGGGCCTAGCGGATACCCCAGCGACATGCACCCGAGCGAACCTGCAGGTAGCTGCATCGTTCTCCTACTTCCACCAGCATGTCGGTGGAGCCCCCTTCCAGATGATGCAAGGGCACTCGCTGCCAGACCTCCGCCCGGGCCGGAAGTCCGCTGTTATCAAGGTGCAGCACCTGGAGACGTCCTGGCAGGTTGTAGCGCTGCGCCAGGATGACGACCTCTGTGGGCAACAGCATTCCCGACGCATCGACCACCGGATGTGCCTGTCGATTGTCGGTTTCAAGTACGCACTGCAGGTCGTCCAAGCCGCCTTCAGCTTGCGTATTGTTGAATGCAAAAATCAAAATCTTCGACATCGAGAGTCAGTCCATTAGGGGTTCGAGATGAAACGCAAGCAGTCCACAAACCATGACAAACAACTGGCCGAGTTCCCAGGCGAGGAGCAAGTCGCAAAGCACTTCGGTGCCCCAGGGCCAAGCGTTCGCCCAAATGCGGCTGAGAGTTACCAGGAGTCCGCCGGCCAAGATGGCGTGGACTTGGATATAGCGAGGCAACGCCTGCCGCAGTCGGTCGCGATTACCCTGACGCATGGCGTGCGCCATGAACACGTCGCCGTGGGGTTGCTCCAGAAGCCAGCCGAGGAAGAAATAGCGCTTGAGCTTGACGCTGAGACGGGTTGCGTGCATAGGACGTACGAGACTTGCTGAGATTTCGTTTCAGAAAGGCTCGTATAGCCAGCGGGTTGTGTGGCCCAGCACAGTGCTTGATGCCAACGGCTTAAGGATGCGTCATGTCGAGAGGCTCAGCAGGTCGACCGCCTTGCGGGCCATGCGTTGCATTTCGCCCAGCTGAAGCACGTTGGATAGCGGCACCCAGCGAGCCGCCTTGACTTCGGTCAGCAAGGCGGTGGGTGCGAAGTTTCCCTGTGCGACCATCAGGTAGACGAAATCATGGTGAACGTGCGCCCCCTCGCCCTTGGCTGGATTGGCCCCCATGGCGTGCGTTTCGATATCCATGGGCGTCGGAGGCCCCAACGCTGGGTCCCTGAATGCGCAGACGATTCCGGTTTCTTCCAGCACCTCACGGTACGCCGAGTTCCAGAGCGAAAAGGCACCAGGCGCAAGCGCCTTCTCTTCGAGCTCGTAGTGGCCACCCGGCTGCATCCATTTATCGAAGAAGTTGTGGTGAATGAGCAGTGCGTGTGTGAACGCGGCGTTCAAGACGAACGCGCTGGTCGTCACGTGGCCCCTCATGTTTGACCGGGCAAACGGGTCTGCAAAACCGTCGAGGAGCTGCGCTCGCAATCCAACGAGGCTGGGCGCTTCTGCGGGGTATCGCGCCAGATAACGGTCTAGTTCACGGAGCGCAAGTGCGCGAAGAGGGGCATGCACGACTGCTTCCTGGTAATAGGCGGAGCTCCTCCGCGCGAACATTCAAGCGTCCGGACTAGCTGGGCCGTTCGAATCGTCTCGAGGCGGGGCTTGCTTGGCGTCTTCGACTGCTTGTCCGAAGTCGCCTCGCTTTCGCCGTCGTGCGTCTCGCTGACGCTGGCGCTCGGCTTCGCGTTCCTGTGCTCGGGTCAACCTCCGTGTCGAGCCCGCCGTTGACCCGTTATCGCACGGGCTCCAGTCGCAGCACACCGCGACATCGAAACAGGCTCGGGACGCGTCATCACCGAAGGTCAAGCCGTCCCAGCACGCCATCTCGCCACAGTTGGGGGTATCGCAGGAGACGACGTCGCAGTCCCCACAATCACCCCCTCCGCAATCCGCGTCGCCGCAGTCACCGTCAATAAACCCACGTTGCGATACAAGGGGCCCATATCGTCGGTAAGTACCTGCCGTGGACGACGCTGCTGGGGGTGTTAGGTGCCCCGAGGACTCCCGTTCGATGCGCAGCGCATGCGCAGCCTCGGTACAGCGGTCGAACTGGCGGCGCAGCAGCGACATGCCCTGGAAGAAACCGACGCGCTGAAAAATGCGCAGTCCTTGTGCAGAGCAAGTGGGCCGTGCCGTGTGGGCTCCATAGGCGCATCGGAAGCCTTTATGGGGCGAAATGAACCGGCGATAGCCCCTGATGAGGGCGCAAGAGAGTTTTGACAGCATCTTATTTTGTTTACAGTAGCAACTGTATCATAGCGTGATTCGCTGATGAGGTAAAGCTTGCGACGTCTCTCTCGTGAACAACGCAATCGCGTCGAGGACTGCCAGGCGAAAAGAAAATCGCCCAGCTTGAGACTGGGCGACCGGGGTGTAGCAGGAGGGAGACGCGGTTGCCGAAACAACCTGCTTGCATGCCGATAAGCACAGGAGGGGGCTGGAACCCGCTCCGGTGACCTCGAAAGCGACCGTGCCGAAGTAGTCGACGTGAAAGCGTCACATCAAGCACCTCAGCTGTTGTCGTCCCCGACCAACGGTCAAGGAGGGCAGCAGCACGAAGCGGTAGGTCTTCTCACTGGTCCAGGGTCGTTTCCAGCAACCCACGCCTAGTAGAAGGGCCCGCTTCGGGCATCTCGGCTTTGTTGGCAAGGGGCGTGCAAGTGTCAACCTCCCCAGCTACAAATGTGTATAGGCACAAGGCTACGCCGAGACCATTTTCGCCTCCTTGCGGGGTTTTCAAGGCTACCCCCGGCTGATTGTGAGCTGGTTCACAGCGGCTGACGCCAAGAGTGTGAAGCGCTTCACTCTCCGTTTCACGACTTTGTGCGTGGGCGCACAGGTTGTTGTCGAATGTGTCTTCCAAAAGTGAATGCGGCCACAAACCAGCACAACTTGTCGTAGTGGACGAGTCCGCCAACGGCAATACTTCGTTCATCGCATCACGAGATGCGCGCTGCCTACCCCACCCATTCGAACGAGTACAACCATGACCTACGCCACGCCCCGTCTGCATCTGAAGAAAATCACACCTGTGCAAGACGATGCGCATTCTTTGTTCAAGCTTTTCTCGGCGGCGGCCGAAAAGGCCCTCCAGAGCGTCAGCTTTGGCCCGGAACACCTGTGGGCCTTGGCCCAATTCCTCGACTTGGCCGATGCGGGCTATGCGTGTTCGGATGACGTCCTGGTGATGCGTGCCCGGTCCCAAGCGCGCGCCTATCTTCAACTCCACGGCGGGCTGAGCGACGTGCAACGGCAATGCGTGCGTTCGGCCGCCCTGCAAGTGCTGGACGCTGTGCGCATGGAGACCCTCCAACCCAAGACCACACGATACAACCAGGCCCTTCTCGCGGCCTGACCGTCCGAATCCGGGCCTGCGTTTACGGGGGCCGCTACCCCCTGGCCGTCTCGGCTACGTTAACCTTTTTACACTGAAAACCCCATGGCTGATATTTGCGACGATGCGGACGTGCTCCGCGAAGCGGAACTGAATTTTGCGATGATGGCCCGTAAGCGCCATGTGCTGACCCATACCGGCGAGTGCTACTACTGCGAAGCGGGTGTTGGCTTTCAGCAGCTGTTTTGCGACAAGGACTGCGCCGAGGACTGGGAGCGCCTTCAACAGGCCCATGCTCGTGCCGGACGCGGCGCCAACCCGGCAGCTCGACACGGATAAGCGCAGCTCGGAGGCGGTGCTGAAGGCTCTGCTGCGGAGCCTTTTCGGTTTACATGCCAGCAATAGTGTGGCTATACGGCAGTACTCCTAACTTCTGCCCGCCAACGCCATGCGTCTGCTTTCCATTCTCTGCGCCTCCGCCTTTGGTGCCCTCTTCTCGTTGTCCGCAATGGCCGCGCCGTCCGGTTTGGCGGCGGACCTGCGTGTCGGTTCCCCCGATGTTGCCATTGACGTGCGTGGGGACTTCATTGACCACGTGCAGTGGCGCGTGGGCGCTGCCTACGGTGACCAGGATACACAGCGCACCTTCCGCCAGAAGGAATTCGGCGTTGAATGGGAGCGTCGCGAGCTGTCCGCAGCCTTCGAAATCGCACCGTTCAACAACGGCTTTCGCGGCGTAGTGGGACTGACCTACGATATGACCCGCTTGATGGCCCGCAACCAGCCGACGACGCAAACAATTGTGGTCAATCACCATACCTACCCCCTCCCCGATGTCGGAGGGCTAGGGGCCACAATGCGACCGGACTCTCGCGTCACGCCTTACTTGGGACTCGGCTGGCGTGGTGCCCTGCCAGTTGCAGGCTGGAGCTGGGGCGTGGAGGCGGGTGCTCTCGCTCAAACGTACACGGGAACAGTACACGTGAGCTGTGGCGCCAGCCTGGATGCCTCGGAATGCACGCGCTTGCAAGCGGATGCCGCGAGTGAACAAGGCAGGCTGAACCACTCCTTGTCCAAGGTGGACTGGGTGCCGTCCGCCAGCTTTGGTGTGAGCCGCTCGTTCTAAGCGGGCTATTTCGCCCTCCAAACCAAAGCGCCTCTGGTTTCAGGGGCGCTTCTGATTTCTTCGCATAGTTTACCGCGTGTGGTAAACTAAGGTCTCCTCCCGAACAGGAAGACCAGCCCATGCCTGATGATGTTGATAGCCTGCACCCTTACCGCGACTTGCTGGCGGCCGGCATCCCCGCCTGGCAGATTGCGCGGCAGGTGCTCAAGCACATCGAGGGCTTGGAAGCTCTTCCGGCCGACACACCGGGACGCCACGAGGCTCTGGAGCTTTCGCATGAATTCGTGCACACCCTGCACGCGCAGATTCCACCCGACGAACGCTAACCTGCAGCGTGTGTTCGCCGTCGATACAGCGCTAGCTACACCTGGCAGGACAACTCTGTAACTGGTTAACTGGCCAGTGTCGACATTTCATGAGTCAATTTTGTTTGCAAGACCCGCGTCACGAAGCGGTTCGCCAAGAGCTGTTAGCTCGCTACGGCACGTCGAACGCCGACTGTGGTGTGTTTACCCGAGAGATGCAGCGTCGGTTTCCCGAACTTACGCGGGTACCCGGGTTCTACTACCCGCCCGACAGTGAGTGGAGCCACGGAGAACATTGGTGGCTTGAAGATGCGCAAGGCCGGGTCATCGACCCGACCGCAGACCAGTGGCCCTCCTGTGGCAAGGGGCGCTACGTTCGCTACGACCCCCACGTGCACCGCGTTGTCAAAGGCAAGTGCATGAACTGCGGTGTCGGTCTGTTCAGCCGAGAAGGCCACTACGCCTGCTCCCCCAGCTGCGCAGACGACCTGTTCGAAGCTTACCACTGGCGCACCCATGGGCCTTACGAGTCCGAGATGGAGTTCAGTTGTGACGCGGAGCTGAGCCAGAAATACGGGCTGACTTTCGCAAATCCACTTCCCGCTTGACCCCCGCCGCTATTCGTGTTCCCCACCGTTCGTTTTTCGAATGTTGGGGAACTTCTCTTTTTGGGTCATCACGGAGGACGGCCATTTAACGATTGTGTTTGCGAGGAATTACCGCATACGGTAAAATAGTATAAAGTCTCGACGACCACCTCTTTCAATAATCAGGACCACGACCCATGGCGGAGCTGCTTGCGACCGAACTGAATGCAGAAATGGCGCTCCTGGGGCGGCGCATCAAGCAGGGGCGTGAATTTCGCAGCTTGACCTTGCACGACCTCGCTCGGCAAGCAGAAGTTGGCGTACAAACGCTGGTACGAATCGAAGCTGGAAACACGAACGTCGGCGCTCTCAACCTTCAGCGTGTCATGCGCGTGCTGGGAATGTCCCCTACCCTGGTTGCGGCGCCGTTGACCGCCCAGACTCCGATGCACGCGCGGTCTATCCAAACCCGAGAAGCGACCAAGGCCCTCAAGGACGCGGCACGCGCAGCTTGCACGACGTTGGACACCTGGCTCCAGACTGCAGGGGCGAGTCGGCTAAGCGGGAGTACTTTCGAGCAGCTGCTTCAGGAGCATCTGGTGGCGCTGTTAGCGGGCCAACCCGGAGCGGTCGGGCTCACCGAGGGCTTGCCGCCGCAGCTCTACACCCCACGTGCCGTCGGAGGCCCTCTGACACTTGAAGAGTCAGAGACCCCTCAATGCTTGGGCTGGGTGCTCAAAGTACGGGGCGACGATGTCATCTTGCAAGGCGGGCGTGCGATGCCCCTGGTGCTGACGCGGGAGTCGATAGTCCCGTACCAGAGTCGGGAAGCTGCCGTGGAGGCCTGTTTGCGATTTGTGGACAAGACGGGACATCCGCCCGGAGCGGTAGACGCTCTGCCCGTATTCCCCGGGGACCCTTTGGACCAGCGCACGGGTCGCATCGTCGTCAGTTGAGCTTCGAGCGGAGCAGCGCGGTCAGAGAACGCTACGTTCCCGGCCGCTCTCTCGCATGCCCAAGGCCTGGGCCGTGTACTCGTGTGGATGGACCCGGAAGACAACCTCGAAGTTGTCGTTGAAATCCACAACCCAAACGCTGCGTCCTTCCAGTAGGCAGTGGTCTCGCGCCATGCGAACGGCATGGTCGTAATCATGGCTGCACAGCACCGGCGTGCGCGACCTCAACGCCTCTGAGGTGCCATCGCACACCTGACCTACCGACCAATCGAAGAGGCGGTAGTCCGGCGTGCTGGCCTGATACGGTGCGCACAGGTCAAGTTGGTCAGGATGGGACGGGGTGGACATGTTCTGGTGTAGCGAGGCGTTTTGTACGTCCGCTCGGCCACGAATGAAAAGAGCTCTGGCGGGTGGCCAGAGCTCTTCAATGAATCGCGGAGTGTGCTATTCGGTACGCACGCGCCGCTGCTGACGCAGCAAGTCGTAGTTCTCGACGATGCATGCGTAGAGGTACTCGGTGCGCAGTGCCAACGCATTTCGCCCCAGCAGGTCTGCCAAGTCGGTGCAAAACCCGTTGCGGTCCCGAGGCCGCGGTGGCGTGCAGAAAGCGACCAATCGATTTTTGGCATCCAGCAAGAGGATGTCCAAGCCGACGCCTCGCTCGGTGCCGATGGCCATCCCGTCGACCACGCTGAGCTGCAGCCGACACAAGAGACCGTGTCGTCCGACCAGGTTCAGGTTGGCTTCGTACCCGGCAAGGCTGAGGCCGTATTCTGGTCGCAAGGTCATTCCCGTCACTGTCAGCAGCCTGCCCAGCTCGTCAAAGTGACGAGAAAACCGGGGAACCAGTGCGGCGACCATGCGGGTGACTTCGATGTCCCATCCGGGGACGGGTTGGCGAAGTGACTCTCGTGTGTTCATGAAAACTCCTTTGTTGCCCTAGGGGGTGTAGTGACCAAAGGCGGGAGGGGCAACAAAGAATAGCCCTCAAGGAGCGACCGGAAATAGTCGGCGTCAGGCGCCAGCAGCTCCGTCGTTGCCGATAGCGGCCTGCCAGAATTGCACCGGAGACGTCGCAGCCTTGGCACCACGATGTTCGGTCACGATGTCGCGGAGAGCTTGGAACGTGCTGAGGGCCTGCGGTCGCAGGCCAAACAAGCAGAGTGCCTCCAAAATGCGGCTAAGCCGCAAGTCGTTGTGACCCGCCGGAACAACCCAATTCGGAGCACGCTGGCGCCAGTTCGGTCCCCGAGAGACGGCACCCGTGGGCAACACTTGCAAGCCGTAGAAGGTCAGCATGCGCTGCCACGACGCCAGTACGCCTTGCCGTACCAGTCGGTCCGCAGCAAGCAGCTTAAACTCAGCCAGCGTTGGCGTGACTGCGAACGTGTTGTAAGGGCTGGGCCGCGGAAGCGGGAAGAGCCACTGGATGAAATCGTGCGTGTCTTCCAGCTCGTCGTCGGTATAGGCGTGAATGTCACCCAAAGTGCGCTTGGCGTGGTCAGCAACTTCGCCGCATTGAAACAGCCACTGGTAGGCCAAGTCTCGCGAGACGGTATCGTTGCGCGCAAGCCAAGCGTTCTTCAGAGCCCGAGCGTCCAGCAGAGCGTGATGGCGACGCAGGGGTTGCCCTTCTTTTGAAAATGTCTGCAAAAGCGCCATCCGTCCGGCTGCGGACGAAGCTTCCGAGGCAATATCACAGAGTCGATATTTGGTACGCAACGCCGAAGCTTGGTTGGCCGCTCGCAAGCATTCCGTGAAGTAAGAGGCGTCGAGTTTGTAATCGCAACAAACTTCCAGTGAACCTGGCAAGGTCTGGAGAAACTCCGCAAGACGGCTTCCCGCCTCGGCCAGCGTAGCGGCACGCGCGCCCGGTACTGAACCAAATTGCGCCAGAACTTCTTGACGTACGAAGTCGTTGAGGACAAGCCCTTCCGCATGGCTGGGGAGCTCGACATAGAACTCCGCGCCAGTCTCCGTCACCAATCCCAACGAAAGCATTTTCCCGTCTCGAAAGGCAGTGAACTCGGTGTCAAAGAAAAGTCGGGTGCTAGGCACAGTCATGAGATTATCGCGGATACATATTGATATTTACAGGATAGCACATTATAATCGATAACTGAAGATGCCTACACCGCACTGAGCTATCTGCAACCGACATTCGTCATGTACATCAACCTGTTTGCGCCCGGAGACCGCCCTCCCCATTTCTAGTTCCCAACTAGAAATGGAGAAAGCTGGTGGCTCATCACCTTGAAGGCCGTATACAACCCGTAGCTGGCCCCTACGTTCTGCGCGTCCACAACCGGCAAACTTGCCAGTTCGAGCGCAGCGAACATGCGTGCCTGGAAGATTTGGCTCGAGCGCTCGTCAACCTGGCTTACCGCTCTGAGCGGACGATGCAGCTCCTCTACGACGCGCCGCAGGCCTACACCGCCAACGGCAAACCGCTCAACGTCGAGGAGCTGGCGGCCTATGGCGCAACGCTGTACCGAGCCTACCGTCATTACCGGTTCACGGGACCTGAGTGGCGCGGATATCGCTTTCGCACGGGTTCCGTGCCCGGCGTGGGCCGTCGCCGTGGCGGGAGCTACTTCCGCCACATGCACACGACTCAAGAGCGTCGGTTGAGCGTTCATGTGGTCTACGAAGACGGAGAAGTGGCTTGCCGTCCGTCTCGCAATTTTCGCAACCTCCCCAACGCATGGGATGACTACAGTCGGGGAACGACTCGGCGCTCCTGGAAAACCCAACGTAAAGGCCGCAAGTCCTGGGACCGCTGAGACCCCGCAGTAGCCGATGCTCGCCGGTACTAAGCGAATAGTGCGCGCCAAGCCGTCGGGCCCGCAAGGGCGAGCCAGGCTCCCGCCAGCGTCACGGTCGCCACGAAGACCGCGGCGCTGGCGCAGTCCTTGGCCTTACCCGCCAAGGCGTGCTGGTCCGGCGACGTCTTGTCGACAATGGCTTCCAGGCCCGAGTTGAGCAGTTCGATGGCCAAGACATTGCCCATCAGCGCGAAGAGCACCACGGTGTGCAGTGCCGGCAGCTGAAGCGCCAACGTCAGCGGCGCGAGTACCGCGAAACCACAGAGCTCTTGCCGAAACGCGGCTTCATCGCGCCAAGCGGTGCGCATGCCTTTCCAGGAATAGCCGGCGGCGCGAACGATGCGACCAAAATTCAGGGCAGAAACGGATTTCATCAGGATAGTGGAGTATCGGCGAGGAAGCTGTGAAGCCAGTTTCCGGTGTAGCCCCGCATCTTTACCCGGGGCCACCAACGGCAGACGGAACGCGCTCAGGCCATCACGACTTTGTTTCGGCCCAGTTGTTTGGCACGATAGAGCGCACGGTCCGCGCGTTCCAGTTGCTCAGTCAGCTCGAACTCCGCCGTCGTGCAGCAGGTGACACCGATGGAGACTGTCACGCGGACCGTCTGCCCTGTCGGCAAGGTAATGACCTTGTCTGCGATACAAGCGCGGATGCGCTCCGACACCTTCAGCGCATTTGCAGTGGCGGAGCCTGGCAGCAGCACGCAGAACTCCTCACCGCCGGTTCGTGCGGGCAGGTCCTCGAGACGGAGACACTCCCGGAGTGCCTGCGCAACGGCCTGGAGCACCGTATCGCCCTGCACGTGACCATGTGCGTCGTTGACCGCCTTGAAATGGTCGATGTCGAGCTGCAACAGCGAGAAGGGACGCTCCGCCGCGTTCTGCTTGAGCAGCTCCGTTCGTGCCTCCAACGCGCGTCGATTGGCCAAGCCTGTCAGCGCATCGGTTTGGGCTTGCAACAGCAGGTTGGCTTCTACACTTCGGCGGGCGGTGATGTCGCTGAACGTGCAAACGATTTGCTTGAGCTCATCACGGGCATTGAAGACCGGTACGGCGTTGACCGTGAGCCAAGTCACTGCTCCCGCCCGCTGTTGCACGCCCATGACGCTGTTGCGCACGGGCTGCCGCGTTCGCAAGGCCCGCAAGGCCGCTTGCTCACAAGACGGAAGTTCTTCCCCGTGTTCGTCGAACGTGCGCCAGCGAGCGTCATGCGAGTTCATGGTCAACAAAACCGCTTCGGTCGTGCCCAGCATTTCACAGGCCGCCGCATTGCAGGAGGTGACGTTGCCCAACGGGTCCAACACGACCATGCCCTCGGCCATCGCCTCGATGAGCCGGCGGTACTGCTCTTCACTTTCACGCAGCGCCAGCGCAAG